>Ga0210410_10000092_pt1 | contig 146634 bp, 119 predicted proteins | sample IncBWC4MmetaG_FD_161058 | JGI IMG/M metagenome (GOLD analysis project Ga0210410, IMG submission 161058) | Forest soil microbial communities from Barre Woods Harvard Forest LTER site, Petersham, Massachusetts, United States - Inc-BW-C-4-M | ecosystem: Environmental > Terrestrial > Soil >...
CCGGTCGCCCTCCGGGCTCCCTACGAGCCCTACCAACGTGCAAAATCAAAGGCACGGAGTGTAACGGATGTCCTGACACACGATGTAACGAATGTCTTGACACCCAACAGCAATGCCGTGCCCCTACAACTAAAAAATTACTGAGACAGATTGATTTTGCTGCATTCTTGAAGGATCCTTGACTGACTCGTGAAGAATGCGGCTGAGTTGGCCGCGCCTCCGCCTCTAGATCGCCAAGTTCAGGAAACTGAGCCAAATCTCCAATTCCGTTGTGCTAATCTTTTTAATGCAGGCTCTCTTTCCCGGCGCCTAGCGTGAACGTTTGGAGAGAAAACAGTGTGTGGAATCGTCGGGTACATCGGTCCCAAGAAAATCGTGCCACTCATCCTTGACGGTCTGCGGCGGCTGGAATATCGCGGCTACGATTCGGCAGGGATAGCCGTTGTTGGACAGAACGGCAAAGTGGAAATCCGCCGCGCTCCGGGAAAACTCCACAACCTCGAGGAAGTAATCAAGCAATCCCCCATTGACGGATTCTACGGCATTGGCCACACCCGCTGGGCCACGCACGGGCGCCCGACCGAAGAAAACGCGCATCCCCACCGCGACTGCACCGGCCAGATCGTTGTCGTTCATAACGGCATTGTGGAAAACTATATCGAACTGAAGCGCCAGCTTGAAAAAGAAGGCCACAAATTCGTCACCGAAACCGATACCGAAATTATCGCCCACTTGGTGGAGAAGCACATGAAGGGCGGCGGACCTCTCGAGGAAGCGGTGCGGAAAACGCTGAAGCTTCTCGCCGGGAACTATTCCCTCGCCATTCTGTCCGCCGAAGACCCGAACAAGATCGTTGCGGCACGCTCCGGCCCGCCTTCCGTAATTGGCCTGGGCCAGAGTGAGTATTTCGTCGCCAGCGACATTCCTGCGATCCTGGCGCACACAAGAGAAATTTTTCATCTGGCCGATGGCGACATTGCAGTGCTCACTCCGCAGGGCGTCCGTGTCATGGATCTCGACGGCAACACCATCGAGCGGGCCGTGCAACATATTTCCTGGGACCCGATCATGGCCGAAAAGGGCGGGTACAAACATTTCATGCAGAAGGAAATCTTCGAGCAGCCCCGCGCCGTGCGTGACACTCTTCTCGCCAGCGTGGCGCTCGATTCCGCCAAGGTGTTCCTCGACAAAATGGACATTTCCGAACAGGAATTCCAGAATTTCACCAATATCAAGATTGTTGCCTGCGGCACAAGCTGGCACGCCGGTCAGGCCGGCAAGTTCATGATCGAGCGGCTGGCAAATATTCCGGTCGAAGTGGACTACGGCAGCGAATTCCGCTATCGCGACCCGATCATCGACTCGAAAACGCTGACCGTTTGCATCAGCCAGTCCGGTGAAACCGCGGACACGCTGGCCGCGCAGCGCGAGGCCAAGCAGAAGGGCTCGAAAACATTAGCCATTTGCAATGTTTTCGGGTCAATGATCACGCGCGAGGCGGCGGGAACGATTCTGACGCATGCCGGGCCGGAGATCGGAGTGGCGTCCACCAAGGCGTTCACGGGGCAGTTGACGGCGCTCATGCTGATGGCCATGTATTTGGGCCAGGTGCGCGGCACCCTCGCGGAAGATTGCGCGAAGCATCTCCTGCAGGAATTCATGCGCATTCCGCACAAAATGGAGACGGTTCTGCAGGGCGATGAAACGGGGACCTACGAAAGTCTGGCGAGACAATTCTTCCGTCACACCAATTTCCTGTACCTCGGACGAGGCATTCACTTTCCGATCGCTCTCGAAGGCGCACTGAAGCTGAAGGAAATTTCCTACATTCACGCGGAGGGCTATCCGGCAGGCGAAATGAAGCACGGACCCAACGCTCTGATCGACGAGAATCTTCCGGTCGTCATGCTGGCAACGCGAGATGAAAACGACCCGGAATCCATGACGCGGTATGAAAAGAGCGTCTCGAATATCAAAGAAGTGAAGGCGCGCGATGGCATCGTCATTTCGGTTGTCACCGGAGACGATCAACTGGCGCGCGAAGCTTCCGATCACGTCATTGTCGTGCCTCAGACGATTGAAATGCTCGCGCCGCTGCTTGAGGTCATACCGTTGCAGTTGCTTGCGTATCATATTGCCGTGCGCCGCGGCTGCGACGTGGACCAGCCACGCAATCTTGCGAAATCTGTAACCGTGGAGTAACTTCCCGCTGCACTTAGTGTGTTATCATCCCGCCCCATGAACGGCACCTTTCCGCGCCCGACTTTCGTTCCGCGCCTCGTTTTCGCCCTACTGTGCCTGCGCCTGTATGCCTTCCCCCTGCACGCGCAGACACAAGCCAAACAAACAACCATTGGCCGGATCGCCATCGATGGCGCCTCGCGTTTTTCGGAAGCCCAGGTCTCGGCCGCCAGCGGCCTTAAAGTCGGACAGGCGGCGGACGATCCAATTCTCGCCGCCGCTGCGGACGGTCTATCGCAAACAGGCGCCTTCTCCGAAGTGGGCTACCGCTATGAAACCCAGAACGGAAAAATGACGGTCACGTTTCACATCGTCGAAGAGACCAAGACGATGTCTTGTACGTTCGACAACTTCGTGTGGTTTGCGCCCGAGGACGTGCAGCGCGCCGTAAGCGCTGAAGTGCCCCTGTATGACGGCCGGGTTCCTTTCGATGGGAGCTTACCGCATGCCGTCACCACTGCTCTCGAGCACCTGCTGACCCAGCATCACATCATTGCCAGCGTTACCTACATACCCGCAGGCAAGCTCGGGAGCCCGCCTACTGAATACCGATACAGCGCCAAGGGAGATCTTCCTCCAATCACCTCCGTGGAGTACGTGGGCGGCCCACTTGATCAGACCTACTTTTCAATCGCTACCCAGCGATTGCTGGGGCATCCTTTTTCCTCGGCCTTTGCGCGCTCCCTCGCGGAAAACGAGCTCGACGTGATTTATCAAAATCATGGCTACCTCCGCGCCCATTTCGCCGAAGCAAAGCCCATATTCTCGCCCGGGACGAACGCCAACGATCCGGGGAGCGCGAAGGTGGTATTCACAGTTGTCCCTGGGATGCAATATGCTTGGCGCGGCGCAGATTGGAACGGTAATCACACCTATTCTGCCGCCGAGCTGGATCAGTCCCTGGGGATGAAGGCCGGTGATATTGCCGCAGCAGACAAAATCTCGGGAGGCGTCGATGCGGTCCGAGAGGGCTACGGGAAAAAAGGCTATATCGGTGCGAATATGTCTCCCAACCAGATCTTTGATGACGAGGCACGGCAGGTTCGATACTCGTTCAAAATCGAAGAAGGCAGCCAATACCACATGGGCACTTTTACAGCCTCAGGCGTTGATGTCCAAGTTGCCGAAAGGATTCGCAAGGCGTGGCGCCTGAAAGCGGGCGACATATATGACGCGTCCTATATGAAAGAATTTCAACGGAAGGACCTACAAGGAGCCATTGCGGGAAGCCCTGCCGCCAGCCCTGCAGCCCGCCGATCATTTTCCATGCACCCAAATCCCAGCACTCTGACCGTGGATGTTACCTTCTCCTTGAATTGATCCTGACACGTGGACTTTGGCGAGAACATTTTCCAGGGACGCCATTGCGTTACTTCGGCTGGGGTATCGCATCGCCGTGCGCCGCGGCTGCGATGTGGATCAGCCGCGCAATCTCGCGAAATCAGTCACTGTGGAGTAATCCCGCGCTTCCGAGCAGTCCATCACTCCGAGTTCTCGATTCGCTTCGGCAGGTCAGTTTCCCAGAACCCGTTCGCCAGGCGAAATCCAACGTCGGCAGAGGCCAGAGCCCGTTGCGGAAAAGTATTTGGAGGCATTTGTTGTTAGGACCTTAATGACGACTGCGACTTATTCAGTCTTCGGGCTCGGGGCTCTCGGGTGTTCGGCACAAATGTGGGCGGCAAACTCCTTGTCACGCTGGGCCTCGTATTTCTGCTTCATTTCATCCAGAGATTTGCCGACGACCGCGTCCAAAGGACGAAATGCCCAGTTACACTCGGAGCAACCGAAACCCTCGAAGGTCTGGTTCTCAACCCAAACCAGCTTGCGCCGCATGGCCACATCATATGCCTAACTGTGTATAAAACAGAACAATATAGAGAGGCCGGCGCGTGCTAAGTGAGCGGGCGTAACTGGCCCGCGCCCTAAGAAATGGACGATTCGAGTGTTCATAATTGAACATTTGCCCTAAGGCCCTGCGGCCGAATGGGTTAACAGCCGCTGTACATGCCGCAACGGCTCAAGCGATGTTGCTATCGAGACGGGGCGGCAAGCACAGTGAACTACAAACTGAACTGCCCCGCGAGGGGCAAGCGATATGTTGAGGCTCCGTTAGAGATTGGGTCTCAGAAATTGTTGACAACACCGGCAGCCGCAGAAGGAGCAGTTATCAAGTGCCTTTGCGAATCAGCGGCAGACCAAGTTGCATCGGGCACATTTTGCCCCCACCCTGCGCCAGGTGTTCAGTTCGGCCGGGCAGCTCGCGGATCGGGGATCGTCGAGTCATGCAGAAGCCCGCTGAGCGAAGAATTATGAACACGTAAGCCCTTCCCGTACTCGATGTAGCCGAGCTTCTTGAATTTACTCATGAAGTAGGAAACGCGGCTTCGAGTTGACCCAATCAATCCCCCGAGCGTTTCATGAGTGATCTTCGGAATGACCGCGGTTCGCTTGCGTATTTTGTCGTAACGCGCGACTAACAGCAGTGCGCGAGCCAACCGTTCCTCACAGGAGCTTAGGTGTTGGTCGATTAGGTCCTGTTCAATGCGGTTGTTCCGTCCAAGCAAGCAGGCGATGAAATGATCTGAGAACTCATGGCCATTGTGGAGTGCGCGCGTCATCTCCTTCTTTTCGATGACCAGGATCGTACATTGTGTAAGTGCGATAGCGGTTTCCGTGCGGACCGTCTGTCCCGTCATCGCTCCCGCGCCCAGGTAGTCTCCACGATGCTGAATCGCCAGAACCGTCACCTTGCCTCGCTTCGAGTTGACTTTGAGTTCCACATGCCCCTGCTCGACGTAGAACACTTCCTTGCTGGCGTCGCCCTGCGAGCAGATGGCCTGCCCCTTACGAAATATGACGATCATACTTTTCGCGCCCATTTTTGTTAGAAAGACTGCTGGGTGAAAAGCCTTCTGGCGTCGACGAGTCATGGCGGCCTCAAGACCCTGCTTTGAGTTCGATTTAGATCCGGTGTAACGGATGCAGACATAGCAGACTTCGCCTGGAATTTATGAGCAATTGTGCTCAGTTCGTCCATTATTCGCAGATTGTGTGCGAAAATTGCCGCATCGCCAGTGACCTCCTGCATCGCAAGTCGGCCACGTCTCGAGAAGTCGACTCCTATGGAAGCGGCCTCTAAGTTATTCATTCTTCAAGGGGTGGTCCCAGCCGCTTTCTACCCTGCTCGTCCGGCTCTCAATTAATTGCTTCCGGGTGCTTCCCGGAATGTGGCCCTGCGTATGTTGAAGGATTCGGTCATTTACCGATTAACGAGTCTATCGGGGGGAAACCGCTCCACCACGTCGAACCCTGGAAATGAGGAGATGGGCCGGATGGGGTGTGTCATCCGGCCCGAGGTGGTATGTAGATTGTCCTGTTTTTCGCTTGATTCCTTATATGCTCCGGCGTTTGGGTTGTCTGTTCGATTTGGCACAGGCATCCGTCGGCTTACCGTTTCCTCCCCGAGCTCCCGAGAACTCGGAATTTGGAGCTGCGCTTCCCGGCAGATGTGGTCTTATTCCGATCATACGTCTACCAGGAGGAATTCTGTCATATGGGGTGGTAACTTCTCAGCCACAAGACATTCCCGTTAAACCATCCTCCCGCCTGATTCTCACGTATGATTTTGGTCTAGCCCTCTGGAGGTAACAGTGTCATCCCGTCAGGTCGCCTACGCGCAAAAGCGCCGAAGCACGCGAATTGACCAAGCGGTGCCGGTGGCAGTGCAAGGTTTGGGCGCATTCCGTGAACCTTATCAGGAACAGGTTTCAACGCTTACGATCAGTTGTCACGGCTGCGCATACCAGTCGAAGTACGAAGTCATTCAGGGCGAGTTCGTGTACTTGGATGTGAAATCTCCCACGGACGAGTCTTCACTTGGCTCCACGCGGGCGCGCGTGAAATGGGTGCAAAATCTCGGGGCCAAGGGAGGCTTCCACATCGCTGTGGAACTGGAAGTCCCCGGCAATGTTTGGGGGGTCGCGTCGCCTCCGGAGGATTGGTTTCCAATCCGGGTGCCGATTGCGATTGAGCCTGCCGCCTCGGGACGAGAATTACGCGTGGTCACGCGAACGGAACCACAGAATTCTGGCGGGCTGCAAGTACAGCCCCCACCCCTCGCGCAGGCGCAGGACGGAGGATCCAGTCGCGTCACGCAACTCGAGAGGAACGACGCTGCTGAGTCTCCATTTTCGTCGCTCGCTCAAATGATGGCCGGCATGGGCGAACAGATTCAGGTCATGGCATCGAAGGCCGCGACAATGGCTCTCACCGAGCAGAAGAGCCGCATACTGGACGAGTTTCGCTTAACGTTGCGCGAAGAAGCGGTTAAAGCGATTCAGTCCGTGATGTTCACCGCCAAAGAAAACTTCACTCGCCTGGCCCTGAAGGAACTGAACGAGGCGCATGAGGCCGGCGCGCGGGCTAATTATTCGCGCTGGATCATAAAGATTGAGCAAGACATGGAAAGCGCCAAGCAACAAATGACGAATCAGGCGCATGAAGCGAGTCAACGTGTGGACAGCATGGCAGCCTACACGATCGAGCGTGTGCAACGCAGCATGGAGGCCACACGCAGTGAGGCAGTGGACCGCTTCGTGTCACGGCTTCGCGACCAGGTTGCACCCATGTTCGCGGAGGCAAGGGAGACCCTTCAGACATTGTCGGCCTCCGAAACCGCATTCAAAAACGAATCACATGTAATTTGCGCGAGGCTCGAGAGCCAAATCGAAACGAGCGCCAACTCAAGTTTGGCCAAGGTTCATGAGGAGCTGGACAAAAACTCTACGGCAGTTGCCGCTAAGACCACCGAAACCCTGCTCAAACTCTCGCAAGATCTCGAAAAAGCTACGCGAGACAATTTGCAGTCGCTACTCGCTTCCATGGGGAGCCATGTAACCGCAACTCTGCAAGACAGAACGGCGGAAATTTCGCGCGAGTTCTCCACCGGGCTCGAGCTCCATACGCGAAGCTATCTGGAATTCATCGCCAAATCGATTGCCGAGATTGCCCAGAATACGCCGGGACACTCGCGCGAATAGTGGTGTAGACTGCCGCGACATCTGATGAACCAACTTTAGAGGCGCGCGGGCGTGCGTATATTACTTGTAGCGCTGCTTTATTTGCAGACCCTTCAGGCAAGCCCCCTGCTGGAAAACGAATTCGTTCGAGTTTCACGGAACGTAGCGCCGTGCGCGGCCGCTGCGCCTTCGTGCGGTGATCGCATTTTGGTCGCGCTTGGCGCCATAGAAGCAAGCGGTCAAAAGATGGAGCGAGGGGACGTTAAAGTATTCAAAACAGGCGAAAGGTATTCCCCTCCCAAGAATGGGGAATACCTGGAAGTCGTCATTAATCCTGATCATCCCAAGGTAGCCGCTCTTCCCGCGGGATCTCCTCCCCCACCGGGCAACAAGGTTTTGTACGACGGAAAAGAATTCACAATCTTCGAGGAGAAAATGGAGCCAGGCGAGCTCAGTTCAGTTCACAGTCACAACCTGCGCGTGGCTATTTTCCTCAATCGAACGAGCGTGCAGCAGTGGACCAACGGGCAAAGCGTGCCCGAGGGGGAATCGGAAACCAGAGAACTGGTTCCCGACCTGGTGACTTTCAGGCCGGCAGTAGTTCATATTTCAAAGGACGTCGGCAATCTTCCTATTCGCAATATCCTAATTGAATTTAAGCCTCAGATTTTTTACCCCGACCTTCCACCGGCCCTCCCAAGATTGAGACCTGACGGGCAGTAACTCAATTGTTGATAAGTTGTGGCGTCGGCCCGCGTGGTCCTCACCCCCTCGACAAACTATTCACTCTCGATGTTCACCGCATAGTAGGCGACCGTTTTCGTTGGAATTTCCTTGAACCAGTGCGGCGTCTTTGCGGGAATTGTAATCACGTCGCCTTTGGTCAGGTGGTAGGTCACGCCGCCTTCAATCGAGGCTGCACGCATCTGGTCGGGCGCGGTTCGCTTGGCGTCAACCATGGTGCCCCCAGTAATGAGCGTCGCCTCGCCTTCGACCATGATGAAGACGTGATTGGTATGGTCATGGTATTCAACCGGGCCCACTTCCCGACGGTTCGCCAAAATGACCAGTCCGGGATCGTTCAGGATCGAACCACCCTTGGCCATTACGGCCGAAACCTTTTCGTGATCGATGTAGTGAACGGCCGCCGGAACTCCGCCTCCAAAGGAGACCGAGGTTGCGGTCAGCAAGAAAGCCATCGTTAACATTGTCGCTAGAGCCAGTAAGAGCTTCATTTGGTTTTCCCCTTTTCAATCCGAATTTTCGTTTTAGCGGTTTTCTAACTGTTTAACAGGTCTTCGCTTCGATTCACGTAGAGCTTCCCGGCGCGAACGGCTGCTGCGCTCTGGAGCTTCTGACGTCCCGTGCGCTTCTTCCCCGTGCTGTCGGAAAAAAGAAATGACCCTTCGCGGACCTCAAGAATGGTTATGTCCGCCACTGTGCCGGGCCGCAAACTGCCGAGCTCGACTCCAAAATTAAACATGCGCGTCGGCCTGATAGTGACTCGTTCAATCACCTGGTCAACGCTCAATCCGAGCAGCAGAAACTTCGAGAGCTCTGTAACCAGATCGTATACCGGCCCATTGTAGCTCAAGCCTCCGAGGTCCGTGCCGATCGTGTCAGGCAGGAAATTTTGTTGCAGACATTTTTCCGCTACGTCCAAATCCAGATGTGGCCCGCCGTCGCCCACATCGAAAAGAACGCCTCGCTGCCGGCAATCCAGCATCTCCGGGATGATTTTTCCGTTTGCATCGAGCGGTCCGTGCGGCCGCCCGGTAAAACAGTGCGTCAACACATCACCCTTTCGCATTTGGACAAGTATCTCCGGCAAAGGAGAATAGGAATCCCCGACGTGCACCATCAAAGGCAGATGAGAAATCTTCGCTGCCTCGAGCGCCCGCTTCAGTATTTCGAGATCGTTCGAGCCTGTGATCTCTCTGGAAAGCCGCACCTTGATGCCCACGACGTCGGGCTTGTTTGCTTCGGCCGCGCGCGCAGTCAATTGCGCATTCACCCAATCGAGGTTCGCATAATTCCCGATTAAGCCCAGTATTGTCCCGCGAGCTCCGATGTCCACAAGCGCGTAGACTCGAGTAGCCGAGGGCTTGATCACGTATTGCCGGAATCCAGCGATGTCGGCGTAACCGGTCGAGCCGGCATCCACCGCCGTTGTAACACCGCGCCCGAGGCAGTACTGATCCGCGTTCAGTCCTGTGGGACCCACTCCTTCAAAAACGTGCACGTGGACATCGATGAGCCCGGGCGTCACAATTTTGCCTTTGGCGGAAACGACCCTGAGAGCCCGAGCGGCAGAAATATCCGGAGAGAGTTCCAGAATCTTGCCGTCCTTCACCGCCACGTCAAGCGGAGCGTGCACGTTCCGCCCGGGGTCGATGACTGTGCCGCCCTTAATCAACAAGTCGCAATCCTGCGTGGCAGACTGATCCGCACCCTGGGCGAGGGAATGCAGCGCACCGCTCGCTACCTCAAACTTGCTGGATGCCAGCAGGCCCGAGCCTGCAATAAATTTAAAAAATTCCCGCCGCGTTAGCACGGAACGGATCATACGGCCAATCCATGTAGACTTCAAAATAGAAATAGAGGTTAGGAAAGCCTTTTCGAATTTCATCACCTGATGTGTGAGTTCTGGGCGTGTTTGGGGAGGAAAAGGAGCGGCAGCAGGGTTGTTTCCGAGTGCGCCGTCGCTCAGGAGTCTGCGTCGTTCCAGTCTGTCAGCGTGAGGTATTCGTGTGCCCGCGCCTTGCGAGTAACGGAACGTCGCACGGGCCGCCCCCCCAAAAATGGAAGCAACACTCGGGATTGACGGAAAGCGGCCCTATAATGGCAAGCCATCTGCCGCAATCGTTGAGTCTGGTCTTAGGGCCCTCGCGATGGCCGTTCGCCAGGTAGCCTAGAGAAATCACGAGAAGAGAAGAAAGGACCGAGCGCCATGAGAGTTCTCATATCGGGTGCAATTGCTCACGAGGCTAACGGATCTATCAATCAGAATTTCATTGGCGCTTGCCGCGACTTGGGAGCTGCTCTGGCCGGGGCAGGCGTCGAGATTGTCATCGGTTCTGATAAGCCTCATACGGCCGATCGCTATGTCGTAGATGGCGCGGCCACGGTTGAGGGTCGTCATAGGGTATGGATACTGCGTCCTGACTCGGACGACAGGCCCTTCGCGGATCAGTCGGCCGCGGTCGCCAAGCGAATCGAGTTTATACATAAGCGCTTGCGCGGGCCCGTATCCGCCGGGCGCGTTCCCCAAATCCAGGCCGCGGATGCTGTCCTGATCATCGGTGGCTTCCGTGGGGCCCTGGCATCAGGCTACGTAGCTCCAGCCCTTGAGCGACCAGTCCTCGCGGTCGCGTCTTTCGGCGGAGCGGCTGCCGAATTGTGGCCGTACCTTGAGCCGTACTATATCGGTCTCGGAGATTTGAGTGGGCACGTGGGCAATTTGCGAGAGCCCTGGCGAGCCGAAAATGCGGACCTCTGTGTGCGTATCATCAAGGAGTTAGTGAAGCGTCGCGTTTTCAGACGGCAGCCCAGGCTTCCGCTCGGTATTTACTTGACTCTTCTTCTTTTATGCCTAGTCAGCTGGGTCATATTGTTCACGAATCCTTTGGGGCACCCCAGCTATTCCTTCTTCGCGATGCTGGCCGTCGCAGGCTGCCTGGGTACAATTCTGAGGAATAATCTTCGGCTTATTTTCGACCCCACTGCGACCTTCTCATGGAACGAGCTTTTCATTGAAATTGGGGCCGGCCTGCTCTTGGGCTTTGCGTTGGCGCTGCTCTATCTCGTAGGATCGCTGACGATCACCGGCAAGACACAGGCTGTACTCCAACCAGACGACTTCCAGCGCGTGGCTGTCGTGATGACTCTTCTGGGACTTGGAGGCGGATTGATGATCGAGCAAGCGGCTGAACGGGTTCGTCGCTGGTTTGCCGAGAGCTTCCAAGCATCGGGTAATTGATTGTCTTTAGGACCTCCAAGAAACTAATCCAGGTAAGGGAGCGGTGCTGGACCGCCATTCGATTCTTGTCGGTTGCCGACCCCGACCCACGATGCCGATCGTGTTGTTGACAATCCGGAAGTGATCCCGGATTGGCCTTCCAAATTGACCCTATACCGATGCGCGCCCCTATTTAATCTTCACGTATTTCCTTAACTTGTGCGGACCGACGTCCGCCGCGTAAATTGTGCCCTTGTCATCCGCCACAATGCCTGACGCGCCAGAAATGCGGCTCACATCCGCCTGGGCCAGGTCAGGATCCGGAATGAAGGCCCTGAGGGAGCCGTCCTTGGCGCTGCCAATGGTAATGCCCCTCGTATAGCCCGGATTGACTGTGGAATTCGATTGCGAGTCGCTCACGTAAAGTGTGTCGTCTTTCGAAACATACACCGCACTGGGCCGGCCAAATTGTTTCCACGCGGCGATAAAGTTGCCGTCCTGGTCGAAGATCTGGACGCGGCTGTTACTGCGGTCGGCGACAAAAACGTGACCCTGAGAGCCACCGATGGAGATGTCGTGCGGCTGATCGAACTCGCCAGGTCCTGCTCCGTGGTGTCCCCAAGTCTTGATGAACCGGCCGCCTTTCGAAAATTTCACCACGCGGTCATTTTTGCCGTGGCCGTCCGTCACAAAGATATCGCCATTGGGCGCAATGGCAATGCCGGACGGCTGATCGAAGGTATCCGGGCCATTCCCCGCCACGCCCTCCTTGCCGAGGGTCATCAACACCTTGCCCGTCGAACTCAACTTGAAAACCTGGTGTCCTCTGACGACTCCGTTCGCATCCTTAGCTGAAATGCCGAGAACGGTCTCGTCTTTATTTGCGTCGCTGGCCCAGATGTTTCCCTGCGCATCCACCGTAAATCCATGGGGGAAGGCGAACATCCCTCCGCCAAAGCTTGTTAAAAGTTCGCCCGAGGGATCAAATTCCAAAATCGGCGGCTCCGTTCGGCCCACGCATGTGGCATAGCCGGCGGGTTCGGTATTGAAACAGCGATGAAAGACCCATATGTTACCTCGTGAGTCAATATCTGCTCTGATTAACTCGCCCCAATGCCCTCCATTCATGCTCTTGGGAAGCGTAGGCCAATTCTCCACCAGCCGATACGGGTTGGGAAGTTGCGTTTGCTTGGGGTAGTGAGTTTGTTGGCTGCGTGCCGCCAATCCAACCGTGACTGTCGCCGCCAGCACGGCCACAAGTATGAATCTTGTTCGACTTGCAAGTATCATCGCGGACCTCTCGAGGTAAACTCATTTGGCTGCGGAATCACCGTAGCCCGCAAAATTAAACGTACAATAAAACCTGCTGATCGGGTTCTCTTTTTTCACTTCACTGCTGGGCATTAATTTGCGGGGTTTCCGTTTTGACCGAGGAAGAATCCCTATCCTAATCGGAGAGCGAAAACGTTATCGTGATGGTAGTATCTACTTCTGCCGGCTCGCCATCCAGCAACATCGGCTTATAGCGCCACTGGCGGACAGCCTGGAGCGCCGATTTTGCCAGCGCATCGTCCCCGGACAAGACTTGAAGTTCCGAGATTTTGCCCTCCTTGTCGATAATCGCGTGAAGGAGAACTTCCCCCTGGACGTGGCCGGCACGCGCTTCCGGAGGATATTGCGGGTTTACGCGGTCGACGATCGTCGCCGCCGTTACTTTGCCGGGAACGCTTACGCGCGTAGGAGGAGTAATTGAGGAAATTGGCGTGTCCGGCGCGGACTCGCCGGTGTTTCCGATTTTGGCGGCTTCCATATTTGGGTCCGGTGAAGGTGCAGGCTCGGTGGACGCGACAGCCGTGGGCGGGGCCTGAGTTTCGGCGGGCGGCGGCTCTGTTGGCGCGGTGGCGACCACACCAACTGTAAACCTCCACGCCGCACTATGGAGGGCCGGGATATGCGCGCGCAGATCTAGCAGCACCGTTTCGGTGTCATAGTCCACCAGAAATAGCCGATCGATTCTCTTCTCCCCCAAGTCCCCTTGCGCTACGACGACCATTCTTTCCGATCGAAGATTTCGCTCGATATCGTCTTTTCCAAATTTGTAACACCAGTCAGGGTTGTTAGCACAAATAGATCCAGGTCCCGCCTTAGCAACGTATTCGTGGGCTTTTTGGTCGATATCGTGGCTGGCAATCTGGTGAAACATCTCATAAATCTGGTTTATCGTTGCGGCCTTCATGACCACACGGAGATTGGCCTCGACCGGGGCCGCCGGACTTGTCTGCATCACCAGAGAAGTATTGGTTTCGTCGTAGGAAACGCGCCCAATCTCAAACAAAGCTTCTTGATGCTTCTCCAAAAAAGAAACCCTGGCCTGGTTGAATGCTACTTCTGCTTCGTTTGTGAACCTGTCCCGGTCTTTCTTCAACACCCTGCCCCATTCATCGCTGCGTGCCTGGCTACGAAGAATTTCATCGCCGATGTCGGCAATCCTGGCCTCAATCTCCACGGACTTTTCTCTGTACCCCTGACTGTAGGTCTGCAGGAAATCATTACCGAGTGGTGGAGCAAGCAGTTTCATGTATTCAGGATCCTTGGACAGGATTCTCTGAACGCGTGCGGGTGCGGGTGCGGCAGAAGGGGGCTGAGCTGTTTGATTCGTTTGTGTGCGGCCTCGAGCGTCCCCCAATACTAGAAATAGAAAGACGAAAGTGGCTGCAGTCATTCTGTGAGTCATTATCTTCTTCCCACGCTTAGGCTATTGTATGCGCAATGGGGCCTCTGGTGGCAAGCACGGACTCTGTCGAAGCGGTGGGGGAGTAAACCGGGAAGGAATGAACAGGCAGCACAATAAAAAGAAGGGCGACCTCGCGGCCGCCCTTCTTAACTGATTCCCGACACTTCAAGCATTAGTCGCCGTGGTGTCCAAAGTTGAAGAGATCGAATAGATCCCCGATCGCAGGGGTGTTCGTGGGCACGTAAGGGTTGTCCTCGCCAGTTACGGGGTTCGGGAGGTTGTCCCGGCTGCGGTTGCTGATGGTGCCGAGGCCCCAATTGTGTTCGATAAATTTGAGGATGGAGACATGGTCGCTGTAATCGTGGGAAATATGACCTCCACGGCTATAGGGGGAAACCACGATCATCGGGATGCGCGTGCCATCGCCGAAGAAATCGAGGTTCTGGATATATCCGGAATCATAGTAACCGCCGCCCTCATCGACCGTGATGAAGATCGCAGTGGTCGCCCAGAGTTCCTCGTTGCTCCTAACGGCATCGACGATCTTTTTGACAAAGCCCTCGAAAAGGTCGAACTTGGACGAGGCGGGATGGCCGTCCACCCAGCCACTTGGCTTGACGAAGGAAACGGCGGGCAGTGTGCCGTTCGCGATATCGGAGTAAAGGTCAATCGTGTCCACTATATGCGCGGTGCGAATGGCATCGGTGGTCATGATCTGCGTCTGATACTGGAACGGGTTGCAGATGTTGCAATATTGGTCGCTACTTGAGCCAACGACCCCATAGTTGAGCTGGTACTTGTCGCCCAGATAAGCGTTCCACTGATCGTTGTAGGATTTCCAGGGAACTTTGTTTTCCAGAAGAACATCAGCGATGCTGTGCTGACTTGTCGGAGGAATCGTGAAGGGAGTGTTAAATACAAAGTGGTCCGTGTAGGCGTTGGAGCCATCCCCAAAGTAGCCTGGATTGTAGTTGTTCAGGAGGTAGTAGTGATCCGGCTCACAGTTGGGGTCCACGGGGCGAGCGAGCGAGGCAAGGTGTTTCAAGATCGCTCCCACTCCTGGTTGACTGGCATCCGAGCAATTGGAGTAGCTGCCGCCGCCATAGACCGGTGAGCCAAAACCACCACCGCCATAGCCGTCCTGAATCCACCAGTTGTTCGTTCCGGCAACCGGATTTGGGTTCTCGATTTCATCCACCGTGCCGGCATCCTTCGGTGTATCGGACCAAATTAGTTCATTGTGCGGTGGTACGGCGGGATTTCCATCCGCATCGCTGAACCAGATCGCATCGCCGAAGCCAAGTAAGATGCTATCCAATCCAGTGCCACCCATAGCTGGTTGGTGGTAGTTGTCGCTCATGGAGTAGGTGTCGGCGAGCTTCTTGAAATAGGGCATGTCGCCCTGCAATACGTTGTAGAACCCCATGGCCGTGGCCCCCTCACCGGTGGTTTTTGCTGTCGGTGAGTAGTCGGTGCTGAAATTGGCAGGCTGGGGCAAGCCGTTCACGTTCGAACCCACGGTAACCTCAGTCCAGGTAAAGAGATCGGATTTGCAGCCGCTAGGGTTGGACTCCGTGGCATAAGCAACGTTGCAGTCGGCCTGCTGCCACATTTGGTAGAAGCGGTGAACCGGGCTCGCGGCGTACGAGTCCCATGTGAGCGTGTCTGCGCCCTTCGGATTGGATAGCTGGAAGGGTCCGCCAGGGAGGGTGGAGTAAGGCGCCGCGCCGGAAACGCCGGTAATGCGAGTGTCGGGAACTTTCCCGGAGAGGCCAGTGCCGCCGGTAGTCAAGTAGTTGTAGTAGGTGTCATCCGGCAGGCCGTTCTCGGAAGCTTTTGCATCGGCGAGCGAGCAGATTCCATTGTCCTTGCAGACATCCGTCGGGCCGCCGTTGAGGGGCGCGGGAAGCGTGGTATAGGGCGTCTTATTGCCAGGGCTGAGCTGAAATTCGGTACTGTCCGTAATGTCGGCGGAGTATTGAGCGGCAAGCGCGTAATTTGGGCCGGGTGTGCCGTCCTCGTTGATGATTCCCTTGGACAGCAGATTGTCAACGTGTTGTTCGTGCTTTGGCTTGTACGTGGCGAAAACATGGTCGAAACTGCGATTCTCTCCAACAATTACAATTACGTGCTTGATGGGGGTGCGAGTGCCCTCGTTCTCCTGGGCTTGAAGGGACCCGACGAGCGGGCCACCCAGACTGAATTGGAACACGGTCAGGGCGACGAACCCGACGCGAAGACCGTGAAGGGACTTTAAAACCACTTGCTTCAGTGACATGCAATCTCCTCTCTCTTGAACGATTGGGATGGGGCATTAACTGGCGATGAGAAAGTGGACGCCTCGCGTTACAGCGAGATTGCTCTCATGTGAAAAGTGGGTAACCGACGAGGAAAGTGCGTGGAAACCCTGGGGCGGGGCGGATTCTCGAGATTTGCTCCCGCGACCCCGACTAACCAATTCACCACTTTCAGGGGTTGGTGCTATCAGGCATCTGGAATTGCTGTCGCGACGAGGAGGCCGTAGACGAAGTTACCGGAAGCGAAGCCGGCGCGCATGGCCTCGAACGCCTTGAGATAGGAAATAAAGTGGGTCCCGTATTTCGCTGCCAGTGCCCAGAAACTTTTGTCCTTAATGATGTCGAGAGACAGGTCCCATGTTTTGGCGCAATTTTTGTTCAACGCTTCGCGGTGTACGATTCCCAGGCCGTTCGCATTGAGGAATTGTTCATAGTCATCCATCACGTGTAGTTCCACAAACATGCCCTTTTCGATGGGTTCGATAAATTTCCGCGTCTCCTCGGATGTGAGATTCTTTTTCTTGAACCAGTCGGTGATCGCGAAGGAGCCGCCCGGCTTCAGGAGTTTGGCGGCGGAGGCGAAGAAATTTGGAAGGTTTTGATAGTGCGAGATAGATTCCACAGACCAGAGAACATCGAATTGTTTCTGGAAGGTCATCGCCTCGGCGTCCATCAAGAGGAACTGCGCATCGAGGTGTTCGCCGGCCGCGGCCTGCTTCGCCATTTCGACTTGTACCGAGGAAATAGTTATGCCTGTGACGCTGGCCCTGTACTGTTTTGCCAGATAAAGGCTGCTGGCGCCGAAGCCGCAGCCAATATCGAGAATTTCGGAGTTGGGCTTTATGTTTGCGAGCCGAGCGAGATGTTCGATGAGCTGAAGCTGCGCCTTTTCCTTTGATTCATCCCCGCGAATCCAATATCCATGATGCAGATGCTCGCCCCAAAGGGAGCGGTAGTAGGGGCTAACGACGTCGTAGTGCTCGATGACTCGATGCTTATCGTTTGGACGAGGCATTGTGAACGCGCCCTACCCTGAGACACTCCCTGTCTTGGTGATCGGGGCACCGACATTGTACATATGGAAAAGCTGAAGGCAAATGCATACAAAACAAGGCGGGTGTTCCCGATTTCCGGCACCGTTTCTCGGGACCTGCCCGCACTAAGTGGTTGAAGGTCAAGTTACCACCTGCTATTGCGCTGATTGCGCCAAGCGTTTGCCACAAGGCTGTCTTGAGAGTATTCTTGCGCCCATGCGACGCGACCCAGTCGTCCTAATGGCTCTCATTTCACTAACCAACATTTGCGCTTTGGCCGGCGACAAAGATTCCATCGTTGATTTGCCAAAGCACGCTGTTGAGCAGTCGCAGCTTACTCTGAAAGGTTCGCGTCCCTTCCACCTGAAAGCCCGGGTAGTCGAAGCAACTAATTTGGATAATGACCGCTATAAAGCTGAGATCGAGGAATATTGGTTGGCCCCGGACAAATGGCGGCGTGCCCTCAAGACCTCCGAGTTTTCCCAGACTCTCATTGTAAGCGGAGACAAGGTCAGTGAGCAGATCAACGGCGGTTACTATCCTCACTGGTTGAATACAATCGTAAATGCGATTTTTGACCCGGGCGCTGCTCTGCAAGGTGTCGATATGTCTAAGTCGGCTGATAATCCAATGATAGGGGGCACAAAGTTCTGTCGCCGATTTGCCTTTCGCGCGGGTATTCCTCCGGTCGGAAACAACGTCTTCTCGACCTTCTGTTTCGATGGCAGTTTGCTCGATTCGGTGGGCAAACCTGGCTACGACGCCGAGTATGGGAACTATAAAAAATTCGCTGAAAAACAAGTTGCGCGCAAGATCCGGGAATACATTGAATCAGGCACTGAACTGGAGGCCACGATATATGAACTCAATGAGTTAGGCGCGCCGGAAGAATCGCTTTTCGCTATTCAGGAGCCTACCGCCCAGCTCCAGACAGTCATCGTGAATGAAGAAACAATCCGAGGACTCTCCCTAAGCTCACCCGTAATGCAATGGCCCACAATTCAGGGTGGGAAAAGTTCTGGTGTTTTGAGTATCTACCTTTGTATCGATCGCGAAGGCATCGTCCGCGAAACTTACCCACTCAACTCGGACAATCCCTTTATGAGTGACGCAGCACGCAAGCAAGTGATGAGCTGGCGATTCAAACCGGCTTCCAATGCTGGCGTCCCTGTCCAGATTGAGTCGCTCCTGACTTTTACTTATGAGACCAAGATCGAGCCGCCGGCGCCAAGGGCTAAGTCACACTAGTCAACTGGCCGCACGCTTGATTTGTGCACAATCGAGACCGTGAACATCGGAAGGCGGAGCCACTTTCGAATATTTCCGCTTATCTGAACCCAGCAGTATTGATGGTGTACATAATAGATTAGCTTGACAGACAGTTTGGTAGCAAATAGCTTTCCGTCGGGCAGAGCGACGTTAAGCCCTAATGAGTTTCAGTGCGCCGAAACCGATTTGGCGTATAATGGCGCAAATCGCATGAGTAAAATGACAATTTGAATGCCTCTTTTCGCAATTCCAGACAAGATCGGCGGCGGGTGCAAACCCTCTGCTCACACACGTTGAGAGAGCGACAAAGGAGATCGAGAATGAAATCAAACGGAACGCGGTCGAAGTTCACGGTCATTTTCGCGGCTGTCTTGCTCTTCCTGTGCGGCCAACTCGCCAGCGCGGCGGAAAATAGCTCCACCGTCGATGGCGTCGTTCAGGATGCCTCAGGGAAACCCGTCACGGGCGCGTTCGTAAAACTGAAAAACAACGAACGCCATCTCGAATTCATGGTCATCAGTCAGGCGCAAGGGCGCTATTCGGTGAGCAATCTACCCGCGGGGCAATACGTGGTGCAGGGGGTAGGGGGCGGTTATCAGAGCGACGTTTCCAAGCCGATTGATGTAGCAGAAGGCAAGACCGCGAAACTTGATTTGTCGCTGGCCGCCAAGCGAGGGGACGCGCTGCCGCGCGCCTGGCCGATGAAGACTCCCGAAGCGCAGATGGCCATGGTCTCAAAAGATTTGCCGGAAGGAGAAGGCAAAGGACTGGTGGCGACGCGATGCGTAGTCTGCCACGATACGGAGCGATTCGTCGGCTTCCACATGCCGCGCGATCGTTGGGCGTTCACCGTGCGCAGGATGCGCGGCCGCATGCGGACCGCAAAAATTAAGGATCTGACCGCGGACGAAGCCAAGCTCGCGATTGATTACCTTTCAACTCACTTCCCGCCGACGCGCCCGGTGGACCTCAACGATCGCCTGCCGCGTACGTTGCTGGAAGGGAAAGCTCTGCACTACCGCGCCGTCCAATATGACATTTCGGACACCAACGTCGGCGCGGAGCCGCATGACGCCGCCGTCGATCCCCACGGCAACGGATGGGTCAGCCAGCGAACGGGCAAACTGGGCCGGTTGGATCCCAAAACGCTCGAATACACCGAAGTTTCCATTCCAGCCGGAGTCGCCGCCGATGACGGCCAAGTGCTGGGCAATCTCCAAATCGACGCCAAGGGACAGTTGTGGGTTCCGGATGGGCCCAATTACCGTTGGCTGAATTACGACATCAACGCGGGGAAATTCACTGCCTACGATTGGCCCAAGGACAATCGCGCCGATGCCGGTGGGAATTCGATGCTCGTTCACCCGAATGGCTCCATCTGGGAGACAGCCGGAAACCAGGTGCGCATGCTGAACACTTCGACGAAGGAATTCAAGTTCTTCGACACGCCTTCTTATCTCGCCACGAAGGAGCCCACCGGCGCCTACGGCATCACGGTTGCCGGCGATGGGTCCGTGTGGTGGGCGGAGGACACGGCCGACCGCATGGTGCGCGTCGACCCGGTGACGGGTAAAGTCGAGGAGTTCAAGATCCCCTTTGACGGAGTCGCTTACCCGCGCCGCATGAGCCACGATGCCCGGGGCGACATCTGGGTCGGGCTATGGAACGCAGGACTGCTGATGAAGCTCGATTACGAAACCAAGCAGATGTCGTTCTTCGCTCCGCCCACCGAAACGCCCGGCACCTATTCCGTAAGCGTGGACCGGAAAAATAACCTGATCTGGGTGAGTGAACAAATGGCGGACAAAATCGCCCGCTTCAATCCCAAGACCGGCGAATGGGTGGAGTTCCCTCTTCCGGATTCCGAGTCCGATCCCAGAAGGATTGAGGTCGATCAAAATAATCCCAACCGCGTCTGGTGGAGCGGGAATCTCTCAGCGCGCATGGGATTCGTCGAGGTTCTCAGCGGAAATTAAGGTTTTCTGTTTGAACTATTGCTTAACCACATGGTTCAGTATTGAAAGTATGAGTGTGTTGAGTGGTCGTCAATTCGTGCGTGCTTCACACCCCTTCACCAAATGTGCCGTCCTCGCGTAGAATAGGTCTGCCGTGGGACGCCATTTACTCCAACTCTTCGCCGCTGCCCTGATCGTGTCGGGCACGCCGGCTGTGCACGCGCAGCCGCAGGAACCGACCGCGCCCAAGGCGTCCAAAATCGCGGGGATCACCGTCACTGGAACGCCCAAGTACCCTGCCGACCAAATTGCCGCCGCAAGTGGGCTAAAGATCGGCGATGTGGTCACTGCGGAGCAGATTCAAGCTGCCGCGGACCGTCTCGCTGCGCTGGGCATCTTTTCAGCAGTCAACTATCGCTTCTCTTCCAAGGGCGAAGGCATCTCCCTGGAATTTCAGGTTCAGGAAGCTCACACGGTCCCGCTCTCATTCGATGATTTTCCCTGGTTCACCGACGAAGAAATCGCCGCAGCCATTCGTCAGGAGGTTGGGCTATTTACGGGCGAGTCGCCTGAAAGCGGGACCATGGTCGATCAAATCGCTAATGTGCTCGACAAACTGTTGGCTTCCCGCCACGTCAAAGGGGAACTGACTCATCAACTTGTCGCGCCGCCGGCTGGTGATGGCATGATTCTCCAGTTCCGGGTGGAAGATCCGGCGCTAAGGATTCAATCGGTGCAATTCGGCGATCCTCTCGCGAGCGGTTCCCAGCGGCTTAAAGACCGCCTTTCAGACATCAAGGGCCAGCCGTATTCGCGTTTCGCCATTGAAGTATTCAATATTGAACAGGTGCGCCCGCTGTACGCCTCGAAGGGCTATCTCCGCGCGAAGATCGGCCCTCCACAACCTCACTTGGCGGGCAATCCCGATAATTCCACAGGATCAAATATCGAAGCCCTCATTCCTATCACGCCCGGCCCGGTGTATTCATGGAACGGGGTGTCTTGGAAGGGCAACCTCGCAATCCTGTCCCCCACTTTGGATGCATTGGTCGGAATAAAACCAAGCGAGACCGCGGACGGGACGAAGATTGAAGAGTTGTGGCGGGATATTGAATCGGAATACGGGAAGCGCGGATATCTTGACGCAAAGCTGGACGCGCAGCCGGAATTTGACGATACGGCTCATCGCGTGTCGTACCACGTCAACATCCTGGAAGGACCGCAGTATCGCATGGGTGAAATGGTCGTGACCGGTCTGTCGCTCGATGGGGAAAAGCAATTGCGTCATGCCTGGCAGCTCGCACCCGGTCAAATTTTCGACAACAGTTACTTTGAAAAGCTGCTCAAAGTGCTGGCGAAGCCAAGACCGGAGATTTTCGGCGACATGCCCATCCATTACACCCAGTGCGGCCACTGGCTGCGCCCCAATACCGATCGGCACACCGTGGATGTCCTGCTGGATTTTAAGTAGGGGCACCCGCCGCGGCGGGCCGTCCCCCAACGGCGGTGTCACCTTTCGCACGGCCAAGAATTCATTTTCAGAATTGGAATCGCATTTGGAGTTACAATCCGAATCTATGCATAGCCGAACACGCATTCTCTTGTGTCTTTTGGCGCTGAACGTTTCCGGAGCAGCGTTCGCGCGGCAGCCGTCTCCCTCCCCTCAAACCGCTATGCCGGCAAATCCTCCCGGCGCCCAGCAGAAAAAGCCGGCAGCGCCGACAACACAGACGGCGCCCAAGCCAAAGCCCACGCCCGCGCCTGCGGAGCCACAGGACTCGTCTCTCAATCCGGACCAAGAGCTGCAAGCAACCGTACAGCAAGCGGGCAACGACCGCGCCGCGCTGATTCGCAATCTTGAAGCCTATCTCGTCAAGTATCCCGATTCCCCGCGCCGCGCGCCAATCTACCGCGCCCTGCTGGAATCCGAAATGCAGCTTCAGAATCAGAAGCGCGCGCTCGAATACGCCGAGCGGATCCTAGCCATGTCACCGGAAGATACCCAGACCCTGTACCTGGCCGCGACACTGCTCGAGGGAATGCCGGACGACGCGAGCCAGACTCGCGCCATCGGGTACAATACTCACTTGTTGGAACTTGTAGCCAAGGCCGATCCGGAAACGCGTTCTCCGCAAATGACGCTTGAGGATTGGCAGGCTGGCCGCAACAAATTCAACATGAACCTCTACGTGCTGCGCGGGAAGATCGAAAGGCACTTGCACAAGACCAATGAGGCCGTGAAAGATCTCAATGCAGGTTTTCGCCTTCTACCCAATGTCGAAGCGGCCCTGAACCTCGGCGAAATCGCCGAGGAGCGCAAGAACGTGGACGAGGCTGTTCGGCAATACGCTGTAGCCTACCTGCTGGCCGGACAAGACCCGGATGAAAATACGGTGAGTCGAGAGGGGCTGCGGCTCGAAATGGAAAACATCTGGCGTCGCACTCACGATTCCAATACGGGCCTGGGCGACCTGATGCTCGCAGCTTATGACAACGCCAGAGCTTTGGCAAAGGCCGACGCTCCGGAAGCTCCCGCTTACAATAAAGGTCTGACCGATCCATTCCAATTCAGCATGCGCCACGTGGATGGAAGCCCTGCCACAAAACTAGCCGATGCGCGCGGAAAAACTGTCGTCCTCGACTTCTGGACCACCTGGTGCTCCTATTGCCGGATAACGGAAGCCGTGTTGTCCGATGTCCGCAAGAAATTCAGCGGCCGCGACGACGTCATCTTCATCGCCGCCAATAAAGACGAGGACGAAAGCCAGGTTGCACTCTTCCTCAAAGAGAAAAAATTTGAAGGAACATTAGTGTTCGCGGACGGCCTGGACAGCTTGCTCAAGGTCCAATCGATTCCCACAATCATCGTCCTCGACCGCGCTGGAAAAGTCGCCTATCGCACCGAGGGCTTCGCGCCTGACAACCTCGCCGATACTCTTTCCGCCGCCATTACGAAGGCGTCGGGCAGCCCCGCCCAGTAATTATTTTCATTACACTGTCTATAATTTTGAATGGGCGAAAGGGCGAGGCTCACTGCCCACCGGTTTTGGTAGCACAGGCACTCTTGCCTGTGCGGTTTGCTATCCGAATATCCGACAAGGCGCATAGCCAAGTGCGGCTGTGCTACCGTCAAACTCCTCGCCTTCGGAAACCTCGCCAAGCCGGCAAGATTTTCAAAGCCAGAATAATGCGACGCTCACTGCCTGCCGGCAGAGGACTGCTGCAAAACCGCATCGCGTGCAGTGATAATCGTGTTGACGTGGATTCGCACCGTGTCGGCCACGCGCCTGGCATAGCCGCCCGCCATCGTGGACGCCACGGGAATTCCGCGCCGGCGCGCGTGTTCGAACACCAGCCGATCGCGCTTCTGCAAACCTTCCATCGTCAAGGCCAGCCCGCCAAGCTGGTCCTCGCGGTACGGGTCCGCCCCGCCCACGTAGAAGATCAAGTCGGGAGTCATGGCCTTGAGGGAATGAATCAAACCCTTTTCCAGAGCGTCCAGATATTCCGCGTCGCCCGTCCCATCCTCAAGGCCGATATCTTGATCCGAGGGAGGTTTCGGCACGGGATAATTGTTTTCTTGGTGAATGGAAAGCGTAAAAACACTGGCGTCATGCGCGAAGATTGCCGCCGTGCCGTTGCCGTGATGCACGTCCGTATCCACGGTCATCGCCGTGCGAATGGCGCCTATGGCCTGTAGAGTCCGGATCGCGATGGCTACGTCGTGCAGCATGCAAAACCCTTCTCCGTGCCCGGGATACGCGTGATGGAAACCGCCGCTGAGGTTTGCGGCAAATCCATCCTCGAGAGCCTTGCGCCCCGCCAGGATAGATCCCCCCGCCGCCAGCCAGAAAGCATGCACCGTTGACCCGCTGACCGGAATCTCAAGCTTCATCCGCTCGCTCAGCGTGAGGGAATCGGTTTGCAGCTTCTGAACGTACGCTGGCGTGTGCACGCGCAACACATCCTCATCAGTGGCAGATTGCGGTTCCACAAAATCGCCCGCGTCGGCCAGCCCCTCCTCCAAGAGCGCGTCGTGAACCATCTTGAATTTTTGCGAAGGAAAAACGTGCGGCCCGAGATTCAAATCGTAGCGAGGATGATAAACAACCTTAAACGGCAGCATGGGAAAACCTGATCGAGTGTGGATTCCAATCCGCAATTCTCCCAAGGATTCTGCGGAGATCCAGTAGCACAGGCTTCAGCCTGTGTGGTTTTGATTTGCGCTAGGCGCTGAGAAAAGCACACAGACTGAAGTCTGTGCTACTAGAAGCGACCGCTCGCTACGCCTCGATTCTACGCAGAAACCTGACATGCGAGAGCCTGCCCCAAGCGTGCTCGTGAGAAATGTGGGCTGAGGGGCCAAGGTCAATTATCCCGATCGAGGATAAAATCCGGCACTGTCAGCAGCGCGCGCCCAAAATCCGATTTCGCGTTTCCATTCAGACAGGCCTTGGCACGCCGTGCGAAGTCGTGTGCGGCATTTCGCGTCCGGTCGAGCGCCCCTGACTCGTGCACCAGGGCCGTAATCTCCTCCGGCCGCACACTCTCGAATCCCTTCTCATCCAACACGGTGTGAACCAGCCGCTGCCCTTCCGCGCCCGCGCTTTCGAGCGCGTAGATCAGAGGCAGCGTGACCTTGCCTTCCTTCAAATCGCTCAACACCGGCTTGCCCAGTTGCTCGGGCGACGCTGTGAAATCCAGCACGTCATCCACGAGCTGGAAAGCAAGCCCCGCGAAGTGCCCGTAGTCGGCCATGGCCTGCTGCCCCGCATCGTCCAGGTTTCCGAGAACCGCGCCCAGCCGCGCGCATCCTGCAAACAAACAGGCCGTCTTCCGCGCCGCCAGTTCCACGGCGTCCTGTTCCGTCAAATCCATGCGTCCCAGCTTCGTCAACTGGACCAACTCGCCTTCGACCATGTTTTGAGTGAGTTCGATGAGAACATCCAGAATCTTGAAATTACGTTCGGCGAGCGCCATTTGAAATGACTGCATGTACAGCCAATCACCGGCCAGCACGCTTCGGTGATTGCCCCAGCGGGAATTCGCGGACGGCCTGCCCCGGCGCGTGTTCGCGCCGTCAATGACATCGTCGTGGATCAACGTGGCGCTGTGAATGAGCTCGACAACGGCTCCCAACCGCACGGCGCTGCGTCCACGGTAGCCCGCGTAACCTGCCGACAAGAGCAACAGCGCGGGCCGCAGGCGTTTGCCCCCTCCCGCCAGCAGGTAACTGGAAATCTCCGCCACCGGCTCAATCGCCGAACCGTTTTGAAGCGCGAGTTCCTGTTCAACTTTGATCAGGTCCTCGCGAACCAGGTCAAAGATTTCCTTGGCGGTCAGAAGTGAGATGGCGCTCCTCCTGGAACTTTCTTGTCATGCCCAACAGAATTGACGAGGTCGAAAAACCTGCGAAAATTCTCCGCAGTCGCCCTGGCAACCTCGTCGGCTGCCAAGTTTCTCACATTCGCGATGGTTCGCGCTACTTCCGCCACGTACGCAGGCTCGTTTCGCTTTCCTCGATGCGGCAGGGGCGCCAGAAACGGCGAATCGGTCTCCACCAGCAAACGATCAATTGGAATTTGCCGGGCCACATCGCGCATGTTTTGCGACTTCGGATAGCTCACATTCCCCGCGAACGATACCAGAAAACCCATATCCATGCCCTGGCGCGCTTCCTCTATCGTGCCCGCATAACAGTGGAAAATTCCACCCAGTCCTGAACTCCTCCAGTCCTCGTCCAGAATTTTGAGGCAGTCAGGCCACGCCTCCCGGCAGTGGATCACGACGGGGGTTTTCGCGGCACGCGCCTGCTCAAGCTGCCGCCGAAACACGCAAGCTTGAACGTCCCTCGGAGAATGATCGTAGTGATAGTCGAGTCCGATTTCGCCCCACGCGATGACCCGCGGATGCCGCGCCAGCCGGTCGAGCTCCCCATAGTGGACATCGCTGGCGTGCTTGGCCTCATGCGGATGAATCCCCACCGAGGCATAAATCCACTCATGCTGCTCGGCGTACAGAACCGCGGCCCCGAGCTTCTCGACTTCAGGCCCGTTCCCGATTGCGAGCATCATCCCGACGCCGGCCGACTGCGCCCGCGCGAGCATTGCATCGCGGTCGGCATCGAAATCGGAGACGTCCACGTGCGCATGTGAATCGATCAGGTCCATTGTCGAAACAACGATCGCCAGCCGGCGAACTCAGTTACTTAGCGTTCCTCAAGAGGCTTGTAAAAGCAAAAACAGCAAACCCGATCAGGATCGCACCGGAAAATTTGTTCACGATCCTCAGTGAATCACTCTTAAACTTGGACCGGAACACCGAAACGCCAGCGCTTAGAACAAACCACCATAACGTCGAACCGAGCACGACGCCTGCAATCATTAAGGCGGGAGAAGCGCGACCTCCTGTGGTGTTGGCAAGGCCAAGCCCAGCGAAGACAGCGGCAAAAGAGAGGATTGTCATCGGATTCGTAATGGTCAAAAAGACAGTGGAGCAATAATCCGCAAATATACTTTTGTGATTTGACGTTGCCGCTTCCTCCGCGGGTCTAGACAGAAACGCCTTAGCGCCCAGGTATAGAAGAAATGTGCCGCCAATTAGTCTGAACCAAAATTGGCGGCCAACCAGGAAACTTGAAATCGTGGTTAACCCAAACGCAGCAACCGCTCCGTACAGCCCATCCGCCGTCGCCGCACCTAAGCCTGTCACCAACCCGGATTTCCGGCCATAAGCGATAGTTCGCTGAATACACAATAAACCGATCGGCCCTACGGGCGCTGCTATGGAAAAACCGATCAGCAATCCCTTAAAGAAAAATCCACTTCCTTGCATTACTTCAGCCGCGCCCCCACCGGCACATCTTCCAGAAATCCGGCCAGCACAGGCGAGCCATCCGGTCCGGAGGAAGCCGCCACGATCATGCCGTTCGATTCCACACCGCGCAGCTTGCGCGGCTGGAGATTCGTCACCACCACGACTTTGCGGCCCACGAGATCCTCCGGCTTATATGCCGACGCGATTCCCGCAACGATCTGCCGGACTTCGTCGCCGATATCAACTTGCAGTTGCAGCAATTTGTCTGCGCCGGCCACGCGTTCGGCGGATTTCACCTGACCCACACGCATTTCGACTTTCGCAAAATCCTCAATCCCAATTTTTGCCGGCGCCGCAACCGCCGGGGCTGCCGCTGCGCCGGACGCTGCAGGTGTAGAGGCCGGTGTTGTTGCCGCCGCTTCTGCGGCCTTGTTCTGTTCCTGCTCCATGGCTTCAATCCTTTCGATGGCTTCAGATTTTTCCACGCGCGGGAAAATTCCTTCGAGTTTGCCGATCTTGGTTCCGGGCTTGAGCTGTCCCCAGGATAGTAAATCCATTTGGGTGCTGGCGAGCGGAGTCGTCTGCCCCAATTGGCGCCAGATTTTCTCCGTCGATAGTGGGAGCACGGGATGCGCAAGGGCGACAATCAATCGAATCGATTCCGCCCAATCGTACAGAACAGTCTCCAGGAGTTCTCTCTGCGTCCCATCCTTCGCTAATTTCCAAGGCTCGTTGATTGAGATAAATCTGTCCACTTCAGCTATCCATCCCCAGATTTCCTCAAGGACACTTGAAAACTTATGGTTGTCGTACAGCGAACTAATTTTTGTGATCGTATCGCGGCAAGTCGCAGTTATATCTGGAGAGTGAGTTCTTACGGGTAATTTATCCTGTTCGTGATAGCTCGGAATTGCGCCATTGCAATAACTAGCGATCATCGTCAAGACGCGGCTGGCGAGGTTGCCGAGGCCGTTGGCGAGGTCGGCGTTGTACCTGGTTACCAATGCGTCGTAGGAGAAGCTGCCGTCCTGTCCAAAGACGGTGTCGCGCAGCAGGTAGTAGCGCAGCGCGTCCATGCCCAGCACGCTGACGATGGGCCGTGGCCGCACCACGTTGCCGCGTGACTTGCTCATTTTTTCGCTGTCGAACAGCAGCCAGCCGTGCGCCCAAATCTGCTTGGGCAGTGGCAAATCCGCCGCCATCAAAAACGCGGGCCAGTAGACGGCGTGAAAACGTATAATTTCTTTTCCGACCAAATGTAAATCCGCGGGCCACAGTCCGCGCTTTTCAAATTCCGGCCCACCCACTGCGCTCAAGTATCCAATCAGCGCGTCAAACCACACATAGAAGACGTGCGGCGCTTCGCCGGGCACCGGAATGCCCCAGCGAATCGTGGTGCGTGTAATCGAGAGATTCCGCAGTCCGCCCTGGACAAAACTCAAAACTTCGTTTCGGCGGCTCTCGGGACGAATGAAGTCCGGATTCGCGGCGTAGAAATCGAGTAGCTTCTGCTGGAATTCGGCGAGTCTGAAAAAATAATTTTCTTCGGTGACCGTTTCCGTTGGGCGGCCGCAATCGGGACAAGGATCGCCAGGGCCCGCGTCCACCACATAAGCATTGTCATGTACGCAATATTGGCCGGTGTAGTGCCCTTTCTCGATGAACCCATTATCCCGGCAGCGCTTGAACAGCCACTGCACGGTCCGGTGATGCCTCTCGTCCGTCGTGCGGATGAATTCATCGCCGGGTATTCCAAGTTCGTCCCACAGTTTCCGCCACTGCGCGGCGATGGCCGTTGAATATTCTTGCGGCGTCTTCCCCGCCTTCTTCGCCGAACGTTCCACATTGACGCCGTGCTCGTCCGCCCCGGTCGTCATGAACACGTCAAATCCCCGCATGCGCTTATACCTGCGAATCACATCGGCCACGATGGTCGAATACGTGTGCCCGATATGCGGCAGCCCATTCGTGTAATAAAGCGGCGTCGTCAAATAGAACTTAGGCTTAGCTCGGGGAGTGCTCATTCGCCCTTTCCCTGTAACGTGTCTCGGGTGATCCTAATGAGAAGGAATGCGGCCTGCCGCAGCAAGCGTCTTCCGTGTGCGAAGCGCGAATGTTGATGGTAAGCGGGCTGCCACACGCTGTCAAATCACTGTCATGACTTATCTTAATTGTTCGCAATGCAAGATCGGGCTCCCGTGACACAAAAATGGAACAAGGGGCACGAATACTCAGGACCCCTTGTTTAAATCAAGGCAAGTGGAGTAACAACCAAGCCCACCCCCGAAAAACGAAGCTGTGAAAAAACCTGGTTGCACGAGCGCCAGCCATGACGGAGGGAAACCCAACGGGCCTCGCAACCTAAGTCACGTCGCCAAACCAAGGTACCCTTTTAGGAGACTTGTATCGCAGACCGTGCTTAGAGTAAATACGCGCGCAGTTTTAGCCAATTACAGCTGCACAAATAGGAGATGCCATGTCGAAATTCGTCCATCGTCCGATTGCGACATTTCTTGCTTTGTTGCTTTTGTCGCTTCCGCTGCTGGCCCAAGGGCACCGACAGGCGGCCCCGACGGGCCGAAAAGAATTTTCAACCAGCGGGACGCTCATCGTTCCGAATGGCGTTTCGAGCTTGACCGCCAGTTTGTGGTGTGCCGGCGCTGGAACCGGTAAGGGGAACACCAGCCATACCGCCACCGTCTTGTCTGTTTCTCCCGGCGCAATGTTGATTGTCACCGTAGGCGGAATCTCCGCTACTGATGCGAGCGGCGACACTTACGTTACGGACGCAGCCAACAAGGTTCTGGCCGTCGTCCATGGCGGAGGCAATGTCACACCCGGCCAAACCGGCTTCGCGGTGCTCATCTGGGCACCGGAGAGCCCAAACAGAACCGGCACATAATGAGCATCGCAGCAGCAACCGGCTCGTTTGCAATGTTTGAAGATTTCGGCTCCAACCCCGCAAGCTGAAAAATTGAGGGAGGAAATACTCAGATGACTCGCAGATTCGTTTTACTCGCTACAGTTGTAGTCTGCTTGTGTTTCGTGACGCCGGTTAAAGCGCAGCTAGCAGTAACGAGCAGCCAATCCTACAACAGTAACAGTGGCTGCGTGTCGATTTTGAATGTATATGGCTCCCCGCAGGGCTCGCCGGACGTTGAGTGTGGCAATATCGACTATGACTATAACGGGGGCTTGTACCTGTGGGGATACAATGGATACATCGAAAGCAGATGGGGAGACATCTATCTGGACAGCGGTTGGCTTTATATTTATCGCAGCGGTCGTGCAAAGTTCTACGGAGGGGGCGCGGATTTTAGCGGAGGGTACAGCAATTACAATAACGCGTGGGCAGAATTCTATGGAGGAGGCATCGAACTCAATAACGGGAACGAGCAGATGAATTTTTGGAATGGATCGGGTGCCTGGTTCTATGGCGGAGGGGGCATCACATTCGCCTCTGGGCAAGGCGGGGGCATTACATTCCCTGACGGGACGTTTTTGAACACCGCCAATGGAATGACCGGTCCGCAGGGACCTCAGGGACTCGCTGGTCCGACGGGACCTGCGGGTGCCGATGGTGCGGTCGGACCTGCTGGCCCCTCAGGGATCCCTGGCCCCATAGGTCCGACGGGCGCAACGGGTGCACAAGGATCGACAGGCGCTGCTGGCCAGGGCTTCAATTTCACGAATGGGTGGAGCAACGCGACCAATTACAACCCATACGACGTGGCGACATTTAACGGCTCGAGCTACGTTTCGACGGCTGCGAACACTAATCTAGAGCCGGACCTGAATCCCGGTTCGTGGACCCTGATGGCGCAAGAAGGGGCAGTTGGGCAGACAGGGGCGGTAGGCGCACAAGGGCCGATGGGGCTTGTCGGTCCAGCCGGTGCAACGGGAGCCACGGGTGCACAAGGACCCACGGGCCCGATTGGGCCAGCAGGTCCCGCTGGTGCCACAGGAGCTACTGGCGCCACAGGTGTCACTGGAGCGACTGGCGCGATAGGGCCTGTTGGACCTGCTGGCGCAGTTGGTGCGATTGGACCCGCTGGTCCCGCTGGTCCCGCTGGAGCCACTGGTGCGATAGGGCCCGTTGGACCTGCTGGCGCAGTTGGTGCGATTGGACCTGTTGGCCCCGCTGGCCCTAATGGTGCGACGGGACCTGCTGGCGCCACTGGTGCGATTGGGCCTGCTGGACCCGCTGGTGCGACGGGAGCCGCTGGCGCAACTGGTGCGATTGGACCTGTTGGCCCAGCGGGTGCGATAGGACCTGCTGGCGCAACTGGTGCAATCGGTCCTGCTGGCCCGGCTGGTGCGACAGGACCTGCTGGCGCCACTGGTGCGATAGGACCTGTTGGCCCGGCTGGCGCGACGGGATCTACTGGCCCGCTTGGTCCTGCGGGCCCTGTTGGCCCAGTTGGTGCGACGGGCTCAATCGGTCCGATGGGACCTTTTGGCCCAGTTGGTCCGATGGGACCCGCTGGTCTCGTTGGGGCTACTGGACCCGCCGGGCCTTCCGGCAGCCAAGTGTGGCACACGTTCCTATTCGCGCTGGGGCCAACCCTACTCGTTCCGCCGTTCACCGCATCCACATTTACGCCCGATACAGCAATCACGGTCACACGCATCCAAGTTCAACTGGGGGCAGCTCCCGCTGGTTGTTCAACCAACGCAGTCTTGACAATTAGCGATGGAACAGCGGGAGGGACTCACAGCTTAGCCGTGACGGGTGCAGCCAACGACAGCGGCTCTATAGTACTCAGTTATTCAGCCGGGGCGTCGATTAAGTTCAGCCTTGCCACGTCAGCGGCGGGTTGCAAGAGTATTCCAGCCTTGGCCAACGCGCTGGTGCAATACAAGGCCCATTAGGCAGACCACGAGAGACTCATAAGGATTCCGATGGAAGCAGCAAGGAGGCTCTCGCTCTCCGTTAAGCGGCTGCGCGGAAATAACCGGGAACTTGTCGTCCTAAGTTTGGGGCCAACGGGTTAGTTTTATGCCGATAGGCCTGGAAGGTTCGATAGGGGAATCCCTTGAAATGACTGATCTGGCACCGTCTTGCCCTTGGCGTACTCGCTTTCGGATCCATTGAGAAGGGCTGGCAAGGTCAGTGCGGTTGTCGTGACTCCTAACAATTCAAGGATTTCCCTTTCTACCAGTCCAACGCTTCACCCCACCTCCTCTGGAAACAGCGGGCAAACGGCCAGTGCGGTCACTTGGAGCGCGTCTCCAGTGGACACCGTCACTCGAACCAATGATTCCACACTGACAAGGACGAGGAATACCACACACACGATGCGGGGGACGCGTCGCATACTCGCGCGCCGCGCGGAATATGTGTGGTATCAACCGGACTGTCCAGGGTTCTAGTACTCACAAACTGCGCCGTCCGTGGGAATTAGTGTTGACAAGAGACGGCGGCGGGTTTATCCCTTTTTCACTAAAAGATGTTGAAATTGGAAATTCTGGGTAACAGGCGCGTTGAGGAGTTTTCTTGATCCGTTACCGGCCGATGCGCTTGGGGGATATTCCCGAATGCGCCAGGATCGTCGCGTCCCATCCAACGCTCGGTCCAACATATGGCGCGGAGATCGCGAACGTCTGTGCAGTGTGGCGTCGCTTGTTCGCGATCAAATGGTATTTCACGAGCGCGGTATTCGAGGACACTCTGGCGCTGGATCGTGGTAAGGAAAAAAGGCGCCCTTTATTGGCGTATCTGCGGGAACATCCCGAAGAACTACGCCCCATCTCGCGCAAGCCGCTGCAAACGCCATCCGCCGTTCCTGATATTCTATCAAACAGAAAATTGCCACCACGTCACTCTTCTTTGCTTCGATCAAGTCGGGTCATTTTGAAATAGCTTTATGGGCCTGCAGGGATTTCAGTGCTCGGTGCTGTCATTCTTGATAAAGGTATGCCAAAAGCGAGCGCGATAACAACCCCCCGCCAGATCATTGGCGATTCGGAGGCTCACCATGATCCGCCACCGGCCCCTGCGTTACCGGGACATCCCCGAATGTGCGCGGATTGTCGCGACGCATCCGGCGCTCGGTCCCAGGTACGGCGACACCATTAGGGAACTGCCCGGCGTTTGGCGCCGTTTGTTGGACGACGAATGGGCTTTCACTAGCGCTGTGTTCGAGGAGACGGAGGGAACAGAAGTCAGGATCCATGGAGTCGGGATCAGCGTATTTGTCACCGACGAATTCTTTCGAGCAGCAAAAACACCCCCGTTTTTCTGGCTGGGCCCTGAGCTGACACGGCGAATCGCGGAGGGCCGCTCTCCTGTGCTCACTGAAAAGCAATTGTGCGAAGCAAACTCACGGGATGGGCTAAACGTCGTCATCTGGCAAAGCGGAGTCCACCCGGACGATGTGAAACGGGCTGAATCCTGGGAAGTCGGGGTAAATGCGTTTCTCGAGAACCACCGAGGGTTTCGATTAAACGAACTGATTGTCCAGGCCGAGTCCCCCGAGCATTTTATTGGGATGCTCAATGCCGGAAACTTGCTGTACGGCGATTCTGATGGGAGTTATCGGGACTCGCGGCAACTTGATCCGCAGCGAGCGGTAATGGAGCCGCACCTAACTGGTTTGACTCGCGAGACCGCGTCCAGGCAAATCGGTTCCTGGATCAGCACACTTTTCCTCTATCGACCGCCGCACTTGGGTTTCAGTCGGAGCGAGCAGCGCCTGCTCTGGGCGGCTCTTCATGGGAGAACCGATGAGGAACTGAGTGACGCGCTGTGCATTTCTCAGTCTGCCGTGAAGAAGACGTGGCGCGCGATTTACACTCGCGTGACCGATCGCATGCCCGAGCTGATTCCAAATCGGCTATCAGAGGAGGCATTGACTCAAGATCGCGGCAGAGAGAAAAAACGCCGGCTAGTAGCCTACTTGCGGGAACATTATGAGGAACTGCGGCCCATATCCAGAAAGCTGCTCCAACGGGAGGCCGCGTGGAAGCGTCCTTCTACCGTGCCAAAACCCACGTTCATGCGCGATGTGATGAGGTACCCCAAATCTTGAAATCACTTGGCGGGTGGCGCAGCCTTTGGGGGTTGAATTTTCGGGTGGCCGATCCCTTGCGGGTTTTCGAGGGGTCGGAGGGTTTGGTTCCTCCTCTACTTGTCCTCAACTCAGTTCATGAGGGCGAAGCGAATCAATTCTGAGGCGGCGGTGGAAAGCGCTTTCCCGCACCCAGCGGCCCGTGGCCGAAGCCCTTCCCTTTCTGCGAGGTGTAGTCGGACGGAACCGCAAACACGGTCGGATCGGGTTCGCTCCGAACGATGTTGGTCAGTTGAAACGTGGAAGTGCCGAATCTCGGATCAGAGTGCGTCTCGAGGACCGTCACTTGCAGGTCCGGCGAATACCATCTTTCCGTCGTGATGACGATGGGATTCGCGTTGCCCGCTGCCCCGGCGGGGATGGTCCGAGTCAGGCGAGTACCCTCCGCCGTCACTCCCTCGATTGTCTTTGCTCCCAGCGATTCCGTCGTTGTCTGCCCCGATTCACCGGGCGGCAGGTCCAGAAATTTGCTGGCCCAACCGCGGGATTTCCCCCCGCGAGCACTTGAAAACGTGCGGTACGTCTTCACCGATGCGTCCAGAATGTAGTTGGTTTGCGTCACAGGATCGGAAATCGAAACGATTTGTTTCGGTTGCCCGGATGCCGCCAAGAAGCCGATGGACGGGAGAGTGATATCACGCCGCGTGCGTCCCGAACCGTCACGAGTGATGTTGCCCGTGGTCTTACTGTCAATCGTGTTGCCGTCCACAAGTTTCTGGACGCGCTCGGACGTCACCACGGCCGAAAACGGAGATCCCGTAACCGTCTTCCCTCCGATGGCGCCAACCATCCCTTCGAACGCGAACATGCCGTCGCCAGGTCCGCCCGGTCCCGGCATCCCGAATCCGCCACGAGGCGGAGGAGGCGGGCCCGCCGTCTGCGCGCATACCACCGCAGCCGCACCAACCATCAGCATCCCTACCATCCCCACCCGAATCACCCTGTGACTCACTGTTGTTACCTCCCCAAATCAAACACCCTCGAATCTTGCCGCAAATAAGTCTGCCGGCCCGCCGCTATTGCACTACACGGACTCCGCGTGGCCACCCATCCTGACCGACCAGCACATCCGCGCGTACCAAGTCCGACGAGTACACTTCGTCCACCGGGTAGCCCAGTTCCGCCAGCGAGGCGCGCGTCAATTGAACGCGAACAACCATCCCCGGATCTTCCGGCCCCATCCGGTCTGCAAAAGGTACCGGAACAAAATCCGCCACCGAATACAGTCCAGTGGTTCCCGCATTCGAAACTTCCAATTCAGTCCCTGGAGCAATTTCATTCGGCTGCGATGACACAGGTCCGGTTGCATCCAGCGGCTCTTTCGATTGCGAAGAGACATCTTTCCTCGGCGCCGGCGACGGTTGAACCTCGGAACGAGTCGAAGAAATCCACAAGGCGGCAGCCAGGGTCGCGACAGCGGCTCCCGCAGCCGCCCATGCAAAAGTCCGCCAGACTACAGTATCCCGCCCCCGACGCTGGTTCCGAAAAGCCGAGAGCAGGGTAGCCTCCACAGTTGGCGGCGCCTGCAAGTCGCGTAAGCTTCCGGCGGCCGCTTCGGTCACTTCCACAAGCGCACTTGCTTCGCCCATCCGCTGCGCGCAATTATAGCAATGCGCCGCGTGCTCGATGACGGCCTCGCGCAAGGAAACGTCGAGCAACTCCATGCGCACAAATCCATGCACGACTTCATCGAACTCCCTGCACGTCATGCCATTCATGCCTTGCCTCCCAAGCGAACACCCAACGCCTTGACTCCTACGTGGCTGGGCCGAAGCTTCTCAAGCAGTATCGAGCGCGCGCGGTTCAGTCGAGACCTCACCGTGCCCACAGGACAGGCCATCAAGGTTGACGCCTCTTCGTAGCTCTTACCCTCCAGATCGCACAGCGTCACAGGCTCGCGGTAGTGCTCCGGCAGCGTCAGCACAGCGTCACGCAATCGCTGGATGGATTGCGCTCGCTCAAGCCCTTCGAGGACCGTCTCGGTGTCTCCGGGCACTGATGCATAGCGGGCGTTCCCGTTGTGGTTCCCTGCCACACCGGTCCACATGGACCCATCACTCGTTTCGTCGCCAAGCGTTACGTAGCGACTCTCCTTTTCGTGCAATTTCCTCAAATGGTTTCGCGCGATGCCATACAAGAACGCGCCCGGCGCTCCCTTTTCTTCATCGAATCTCCCGGCCTGGCGAATCAATGTCAGAAATGTCTCCTGTACGATGTCGGCTGCAGCTTCCGGACGTCCCGTCATGTGCACCGCGTACCGATATATGCCACCCTGGTGCCGGCGGTAAAACTCCAAAAATGCGCCTTCGTCGCCGGTACAAAGACGCCGCATGAGTTCGATATCCCGTGGTTCGGCTATGTCTGCCATTTATACTGCGTTGGACGTATGTCCTCCACGTACAGTAACAATTACCTTTTCACATGGCCTTAGTTCCACTTTCTCGTCGACGAGAAAATGTCAGATATCACGTTGTAGACAAGCTACTTAGTGTATGCTTAGGGCGTTTTGAATTGCGAAATTTGGCAATCCAGGAACGCCATTCTCCCGAGTGGCGCTTTTCAACTCGCCAATCCGGAGAATGGCGTTCCTGGGGCGGCACTTCCACAAAATCATTCGGAGGAAACGATGAGATTTGCGCATGGAGGAATACTGAGCCTCTTGCTTGCGGTCGCACTGATGGCTGGGTCTAGTTCCGCCCAGCTCGCCGAAAAGAAAACTCTTACCCTGGCCGTCGCCAAGCAAATTGCCGCGGCTGCTGAAGCCGAAGCCATCAAGAACAATTTCAGCATGGTCATCGCAGTGCTGGACGATGGCGGCAATTTGATCTTTCTCGAGCGCATGGATGAAACGCAGCTTGCAAGCATTCAAATTGCCCAAGGAAAGGCGCACACAGCTTTGGCATTCAAGCGTCCTACGAAGGCTCTCGAAGACGCTGTTGCTGGGGGACGTAACGCCATATTGTCCTTTCCGGGAGCCGTTCTGGTGGAAGGCGGATTGCCTCTCACAACCCCCGAAGGAAAAATTATCGGCTCGATCGGCTGTAGTGGCGGCACCTCACCGCAGGATGGGATCGTCGCCAAGGCCGGTGTGGACGCTCTTGCGAAGATGCTCGGCCACTAGCCCGAAGGGTGCGCGCTGGAAACTGGACTCCGCGCTTGTTAAGATGAAGTGGGGCGGTGAAACGGATTCCATATCACAATCGTAAACCAAGATCCTCATGGAGGAAGGCTAGGACCATGAAAAATAAATTTCGGGGTGCGGTAAGGCTGGCGCTTTTTATAACTGCGCTGGGAATTGGCATGGTTTTCATGACCGCCACACAGGCGCAAAAATCGACGGGTTCCCCGCAAATGCTGCGCGGCGAGGGCTCGTTCAATGATTGGGGAAATGAGCGGCCGGGCAACCGGTACCTGATCAAAGCATCCGACTTGCCGAAACCGAACGCCACCGATTCCGCTGACAATCATTCCAAGCTTGTGCCTCGTCCGGCGGACGCTTGGCCGCAAGTTCCTGAGGGATTCAAAATCGATCAGGCAGCCACAGGCCTGGAAGGACCGAGAACGATCATGACCGCGCCAAACGGCGATCTTTTTGTGACGGAGAGCAACGCGGGACGCGTCCGCGTAGTGCGCGGGTTCGCTAGCGACGGCAAGGTGCAAACCAACGAAGTATTTGCCACCGGCTTGACGATGCCTTACGGTATTGCATTTTATCCCCCGGGGCCGAATCCACAATTTGTTTATATCGGGAACACGAACTCAATCGTCCGATTTCCCTACCAGAATGGGGACTTGAAGGCGCGCGGTCCTGCCGAGACCATCGTTGCAAAAATTCCGGGTGGCAGCAGATACGGCGGCGGACACTGGACCCGCAGTCTGGTCTTTTCCAACGACGGGAAGAAGCTGTACGTCGGAGTGGGCTCCCAGGCAAACGTCGCCGATGGCGAGGCGGAAACGAATCGCGCCGATGTGCTGGAATTTAATCCGGACGGATCGGGGCAGCGAATCTATGCGTCAGGCATTCGCAATCCGTCCGGCATCACGGTGCACCCCAAGACGGGCCAACTCTGGGCCGCGGTGAACGAGCGTGACGCCCTGGGCGACGATTTGGTTCCCGACTACGTCACGCACGTCCAGGAAGGCGCCTTCTACGGGTGGCCGTGGTATTACACGGGGCCGAACCAGGATCCGCGGTTCGCCGGCAAGCATCCTGAATTGAAAGAAAAAGTCATAGTTCCGGATGTGCTGCTGCAGTCGCACTCTGCCCCTTTGTGTGTGACCTTCTACGAAGGCAAACAATTCCCCGCCGAATATCGCGGGGACGCCTTCGTCACCTCGCATGGTTCCTGGAACCGCGCTCATCGCACCGGCTACAAAATCGTACGAGTCTCCACTCCGGACGGAAAAGCCACAGGTGAATATCAAGATTTCGTCACCGGCTTCGTTGTGGACGATGCCAACGTTTGGGGCCGCCCGGTCGGAGTGACGGTGGCAATGGACGGTTCACTGGTCTTCACCGACGACGGCTCGAACAGCATCTGGCGCGTCACCTACACGGGTGCAAAAAGCTCCGCCAAGTAGGATCTGCGCGGCCGGATCGTCACACGCAATCGCAACTGATTTGAAAACCGGTGGGCCTTTCAGGATAAAGGCTCGCCGGTTCTCTATTTGTGGCGTTGAGGAATTCATCCCGAAGAAAGTAACGTGCCCTCTCCGTCCCGAAAAACACGGTTCACCGAGAACGTTTTCCGGGAACGGGACGGAGAGTACTCTACAAAACCGGCCTTGTTTGTGGCAGTTGTTCTTGTAGAGGCCGCCCGCACTTGGGGCGGGCAGCCGTGGATCCAGAACTAGAGTGAGTCACTGCCCGACGTCTTGCGGGACAGACAAGAGTGTCTGTCCTATAATCACGGTTTCTCTTTGCAGATTGGAGCTACGTGTATCACGTTCTCGAAGCCCGCATTCGCACCGCCCTGGCGACGCACATCCGGCAACGCTACAGCCAGGATGTCACGGTCGTCACAGAGCGGCCTCCCCGCATCGAGATGGGCGAAGTTGCCACGCCGGTCTGCTTCGAGCTTGCCAAACGCCTGAAACGCGCGCCGCGCCAAATTGCGCAGGAAATTGCCGCGGAGTTGTCTCCCATACAGGGCGTCGCGCGAGTGGAAGTCGCCGGCGGAGGCTACGTCAATTTCTTTTTTTCACGCGCTGACTTTTTCAAGGCAGCTATAGAGGGCGCGGCGAAGAAGGCCGAATTGACGGCCCCCGATGCTCCGAAATGCATCGTGGAACATACGAACATAAATCCGAACAAGGCGGCGCACATTGGACATCTGCGCAATGCGGCGTTGGGAGACACGCTCGTGCGGTTGCTGCGCCGCGCCGGGCGCCGCGTCGAGGTGCAGAACTACATTGACAACACCGGAGTGCAGGTCGCCGACGTCGTGATTGGATTTATCCACATCGCTAAGAAATCGCCCGATGAAGTACGCGCGCTCGCCGCGCAGCCTAAGTTCGATTATTTCTGCTGGGATCTTTATGCCAACGTGACGCATTTCTATGAAGAAGACAAAACGCGCCTCGCCTTGCGCGGCGAAACACTGAAATCCATTGAGGAAGACCGCGGCGCGGCTGCAGAAATGGCCGACGCGGTCGCTCCCGCCGTGGTTCGCTGCCACTTGCGCACGATGGAGCGCCTCGGCATCGAGTATGACTTGCTCCCCCGCGAGAGCGAGATCCTGCACCTGAAATTCTGGGACTCGGCCTTCGATCTCCTGAAGCAGAAGAATGCAATCCATCTCGCCGCGTCCGGGAAAAATGCCGGATGCTGGGTGATGCGCTTGAATGACGCCGCGGACCCGTCCGCCGGTGCGGACGCCGCCGATGCAAGCGGCGAAGATGACGACGCCAAGATCATCGTTCGATCGAACGGGACCGTCACGTACGTCGGGAAAGACATCGCCTACCAGCTTTGGAAATTCGGCCTGCTCGGCCGCGACTTCCAATACGAAAAGTTTCACACCTACGCGAACGGCCACACGCTTTGGTCCAGCGTTTCCAGCGGCGGCTCGCCCCACGCGCCCGCTTTCGGACGCGCCGCCGTCGTTTACAACGTGATTGATGCGAGACAAGCGTATTTGCAAAACGTCGTCGTCGCGGGACTTCGCGCGCTGGGTTTCAACGAGCAAGCCGATCGCTCGATTCACTTTTCCTACGAGGTTGTCGCGCTTACTCCGCGCTGCGCCGCCGAGCTTGGCTACACGTTGGGTGAGGAAGAAGCGAAGAAGCCATACGTCGAAGTAAGCGGCCGAAAGGGCCTGGGAGTGAAAGCGGATGATCTGCTGGATCGCCTGGAAGCCGCCGCGCGCGCCGAGGTGGACGAACGCCACCCTTCTTTACCAGAAAATGAACGCGCCGCCATCGCGCATACGATCGCGATCGGCGCGCTGCGGTATTTCCTTTTGAAATTCACGCGCACCGCGATCATCGCATTCGACTTCAAAGACGCGCTCAGTTTTGAAGGAGAAACCGGTCCGTACTGCCAGTACGCCGTCGTGCGTGCCAGAAATATTTTTAGAAAACTGCACGAACAACAGCCCCACTTCGATTTAGCCTCGTTGAACGTTGTAAATCAGGACGTAGCGGAGCGCTCCTTCGCCGAAACCGGCGGAAACGCGCGGTGGGAAACGGTGCTGCTGGCGGGATCGCTCGGCACTCAAATCGAAGCCGCGGTCGGCGCGCAAGAACCCGCCTTCATTGCGAAATACGCATTTCAACTCGCGCAGGCGTTCAACCTTTTTTATCACCACCATCGCGTCCTAACCGAAGAAGACGAGGCGAGGAAGACATTCTTCCTTCAGTTGAGCCGCCTGGTAGAACTCCAACTCGTTAGCGCGCTCGAACTGCTAGGAATCGAATCCCCCGAAAAAATGTAAGTGGAACCACAGATGAACACAGATAAACACTGATAAAAAAAGAAAAAGACCCGGCGCAATGTACCGAAGGAAATTACTTTATCTCCAGATTTTTCTGACTCTTTTATCTGTGCGAATCTGTGTTCATCTGTGGTTACTTCGTGCCGAATTTTATGGCTAGGTCCACCAGCGTCCGCACAGCCACGCCCGTCGCGCCTTTGCCCGCCCAGGGCTTGACGTCGTCCTGCCACGCTGTTCCAGCGATATCGAGATGGATCCACGGCGTATCTCCTGTGAATTCCTTGATGAACATCGCGCCGATGGTGGCGCCGCCGCCTTTGCCGGTGCCGACGTTTTGAATGTCCGCGATGCCGCTCTTGATCATTTCGCGATACTCGTCGTCCAGGGGGAGAGGCCACATTTTTTCGCCGGCTACTTTTGCGCTTGCCAGCAGCTGGTCCGTAAATGCCTGGTCGGAGCCAAAGACTCCGGAGTTTACATTGGAGAGCGCGACGACAACCGCGCCGGTCAACGTGGCGGCGTCCACCAGGTGTGTGCAGCCAAGCTGCTTGGCGTAGGCGACGGCATCCGCCAGGACCAATCGGCCCTCGGCGTCCGTGTTGATCACTTCAATCGACTTCCCCGTCATCGCGATCTGTACGTCGCCGGGCTTCTGCGCGCGCCCGCCGGGCATGTTCTCACTTGAGGGCACGACTGCAATCACTTTGCACGAGGGCTTGAGCCGGGCAATCGCCCGCATCGCGCCGAGCATGGCGGCGCCCCCGCACATGTCATACTTCATCTTTTCCATGTCATTGGCGGGCTTAATTGAGATTCCGCCGGTATCAAAAGTGATCGCCTTTCCGACCAGGCCCAGAACGGGAGCTCCCGGATTCAATTTTTCCGGGGTATAGGTGACCACGATCAGCCTGGGGGGCTCCACGCTGCCCTGCGCCACGGAAAGCAAAGCACCCATCTTGAGTTCTGCGATTTTTTTCTCGTCCAAAATGTCCACGGAAAGGCCTGCCTCACGCGCCATAGCTTCTGCCCGGGAGGCCAGCATGCGCGGAGTCAAGCGGTTGGCAGGCTCGTTACCGAGTTCGCGGGCAAAGTTCTGGGATTCCCCGATCAGTCGCCCGCGCTCCAGGCCACGATCCGCATCGCTGCGTGAAGACTCTTCCCAGCCGGCGATCGCTGCGGCGGTGATTTCATTGCCCGGCTTCTTGTCGGTCTTGTATTTGTCCGAGTCAAAATTTGCCAGAATCATCCCTTCCACAATGGCCTGCGCCGACTCCGCGCTGCGGTCTCCTTCCTTCACGAGAAACGTGAGACTTTTGATTTGCTTCGCCTTCAGCGTTCGAACTGCCGCGCCCGCGAGCCTCCGAAGCTCGACCGTCCCGAATTTGTCTTTCTTCCCCGCGCCGAGGATCAGTAAACGCTGCGCCGCCAACCCTTGCGGGTAGTGCAGCAGAGTTACCTCCAGCATCTTTCCGGTCAGTTCACCGGAAGCAGCTAGTTTCGAAATTGACCCGCCCGTGGCCGCGTCCAGTGCCATCAAGGCGCTATCAACAGGCTTTTCTAGTTCGAATGCGTACGTAACGAGCGCATCGGTCTCGATCTTGGTCAAGGGCCGGGTGTCTACCGTAATGTCCATGTGTCCTCTTCTTCGAATGAAATGGCGCCGCCCGTTGGGTGGCGCAAAAGATTAAAGTATTACTTGTACTTCTCCATCCGTCAGACTGACATCCAGTTCCAAAAGCGTATTGCCGGCATTCTCTCCAAATTAGCGGTGGCGAAATTTATACATGGCCTCGCCGACCTCCTTCTTGGCCTCTTTGTCCTTCTCCGTCTGGCGGCGGTCCCATTTTTTCTTGCCCTGGGCCAGGGCAATTTCGCACTTGGCGATGCCGTCCCGGAAGTAGATCCGCAGAGGCACCAGGGTCAGCCCCTTCTGGTCTGACTTTCGGTCCAGCTTTTCGATCTCTTCCTTCTTTAGCAGGAGTTTCCGGGGCCGCAAAGGAGTATGGTTGTAGGGCCCCCCGGGAAGATACTCGGCAATGTGGCAGTTTAGCAGCCAAACGGCCCCCGCGCGGATTACGGCATAGGAGTCGCGCAGATTCGCCTTTCCTTCGCGCAAAGATTTAACCTCGGTCCCAAGCAACACCATCCCCGCCTCATGCTTCTCAAGGAGGTGATAATTGTAAGAGGCAGCCCGGTTTTGAGCGATTAGCAGCTCAGCCGGTTTTCCCTGGTTTTTTGGCGGTTTTGCCACAGCGTGCTATCTTAGCCGCGGCTAGTAACCAGAAGCAAGCTCATGCCTTGTACGCGTTTTGCGCGGATGCTAGACTGGGTCGGATTAAATGAAAAACCTTGGAGCGCGGATGAAACCCCGTTGCCTGTCTGGACTTGTCTCGATCGCGGTGGCCGTGCTCCTGGCGGGTTGCGCCAAGGGAAATCAGCAATACAAGGCCGGCAGTAAGGCAGAATCCCTGAACGACTACGACACGGCCCTAGTAAACTACAACAAGGCGCTTCAAGCCGAACCAAACAATACAGAATACAAGCTGAAGGCCGCCAGGGCGCGCTTTGAAGCGTCCCAGTGGCATGTGGACCAGGGGCGGCGGCTACGTGAACAATCCAACCTGGAATTGGCGATTGGCGAATTCCGGAAGGCCCAGATGATTGACCCTTCGAGCCCCGTGGCGGCGCAGGAGGTTCGTGCCACGATGGACTTGATCGCGGCCAGGCAAGGAGCGACGCAGAATTCCACGCCCACATCGGCGACGGAAAACGAACCCAAGGTGATGGCAGGCCCCCCGCAACTGGAGCCACTTTCCCGGTCGCCGATCAACATGAAGGCGACCAACGATGCCAAGGCGGTGTTTGACGCAGTGGGCAAACTCGCGGGACTGACGGTGATCTTCGATGTGGATTTCACTTCGCGGCGGATTTCCGTGGAACTTACAAACGTCACGCTGGAGCAGGCTCTGAACATCGTGGCGCTGGAGAGCAAAGCATTTTGGCGTCCGGTCACGTCCAACATTATTTTCGTGGCCCCGGATCAGGCTCAGAAGCGCAAAGATTATGAGGAAGAAATCGTAAAGACTTTTTATCTGCGCAATACGACGCTTCCGCAGGAGCTCACCGAAATTGTGACCAGCATTCGCCAACTGCTCGATCTGCGGCGCGTGCAGCAAATCAACGCCCAGAACGCGATTGTGATCCGGGATACTCCCGACCGGGTTATGTTGGCGCAGAAGATAATTGACGACATTGATAAAGCCAAACCGGAGGTCGTGATTCAAGTCGCAGTGATGCAGGCGCGGCGCGACCGGCTGCAGAATATCGGCATACAGCCGGGGACCTCCGCCGCGCTCACATTCACTCCGCCTACGCCGACCTCTTCGACAACTGCAGCTACGGCGGTGACTCTCAATCAGCTCCGAACTCTATCGACCGCCGATTACAGCATCACTTTGCCGGGCGCGCAGGCGAATTTCTTAATGACAGACAGTTCGACGCATATCATCGACAACCCGGAAATCCGCGTCGTGGACGGACAAACGGCCAAGCTTCGCGTTGGCGACCGGGTTCCGGTGGCGACTGGGAGTTTCCAGGCGGGCGTGGGAGTCGGCGGGGGAGCGGCAGGAGGCCTGGTTAATCCTCTGGTAAATACACAATTCCAGTACCTGGACGTCGGCGTGAATGTGGACGTGACGCCGCGCATTCATCCCGACCACGAAATCAGCTTAAAAGTGAACGTGGTTGTCTCGTCGGTCACGGGAACGGCAAGCATCGGCGGGATCAGCCAGCCCATCATCAGCCAGCGAAGTATCGAACACGACGTGCGCCTGAAGGACGGTGAAGTCAACGTTCTCGGCGGCTTGATCGAGCGGACGGACTCCAATGTCATCAACGGGTGGCCGGTACTCGCGAAACTGCCCTTCTTCCGCTACTTTTTTTCGGGCGACAACGTGGACCATCAGGAAAACGAAGTGCTGATCGTATTGATTCCGCACATCGTGCGTCTCCCCACGATGACGGCTGAAAATCTCCGCAGCATCGCGTCGGGAACAGACACCAATGCAGAAGTGCGCTTGGAAAACGCAGTCATGGCGCCGGCAACGCCGAGGACGGAAGCAGTCCCAGTCCCAGCGGCACAGCCTCCCGCAGCGGCCCCGCCGCCTCCGAGTCAAGCGCCTGCAACGCAGAACCCTGCGTTGCGCTTCGATCCTGCAACCGTTGCTCTGAAGCCGGGAGAGACAGCGACGATTGGGGTGGTCGTGCAGAATGTTCAGGATCTGTATTCCATCCCCATGCTGCTGCAATTCAACCCGGCGGTGATTTCCGTCGAAGACGTGCGCCAGGGTGGATTTCTTTCGGGAGGAACGCAGGACATTGCCATCGTCGAGCGCGTGGACAAGGAGCGCGGCCAGGCGATCATTTCCGCGACGCGCATGCCGAACACTCCAGGCGTGAATGGCTCGGGCACGCTGGTGGGGATTGTGGTGCGCGGGGTTGCGCCGGGCAGTTCGCAGCTTTCCATCGTGCAAGTGAACGCGAAAGATTCACAACAACGGCCGATTCAGATGGTGACCAGCGAGGCCGCCATCCGGGTTCAGTAACCGCGAAGGACACTTTATGCAGAAATGTATCTCACAACGGCGCGAACAACGAAGCATCCAGGCGGGGATGACCCTGCTCGAATTGATTATTGCCTGCGGAATTCTCCTGGTGCTGTCTTCGGCCGCTCTGCCGATGGCGCGAGTCACGGTAAAGCGTCAGAGAGAGGCTGAATTGCGGCGCAGTTTGCGCGAAATGAGAGATGCCATCGACAGGTACAAGAACGATGCGGACAAGAACTTAATCCGCACCGAAGTCGGCAGCCAAAATTATCCGCCCGATCTCGAAACACTGGTTAGCGGGGTCTCGGTCAGCGTCGGGGGCACTGCGCAGATTGGCGTCAGTGCTGCTGCCTTGGCTGCTGCCAGCGGCACGGCACAGGGAGGTGGGTTGTCCAGCCCGACGTCTACGACTGAGTTGCCGTCGAAGGTGCGCTACCTGCGAAAGATTCCGGTCGATCCAACGACTGGGAAGGCTGAGTGGGGATTGCGCGCCATTCAAGATGACCCGGACTCCCATAGCTGGGGAGGACACAATGTCTTTGACGTATATTCGCTTTCCACGGACATGGCCATGGACGGAACAAATTATGGGGATTGGTAGGAAAATCATGCCCTCGATCGCTCTTCCTTCTCTTGCGGGGAGGCTCCGCGGGAACCGGCGCGGACTCCATGCAAGGGGATTCACGCTTCTCGAATTGATGATCGTCCTGACGATCATCATGATCCTGGCATCGATCGCGGCGGGACGATACGACAGGTCCGTCCAACACTCGAGAGAGGCCGTCCTCAAGCAGGATCTCTATACGATGAGGCAAGCCATCCAGCAATACACGCTCGACAAGCAGGTGGCGCCCTCATCGCTCGACGACCTGGTTACCGCAAAGTATATTGGAACGATTCCCGTCGATCCCATCACGCGCGCGAAGGATTGGCACCCGGAGACTGAAGACATCCTAGATTCTCCTCAGCAAACCGCGGCGGGCATCACTGACGTGCACTCCTCCTCGCCAATGATTTCGCCGTTCGAGAACACACCCTACAACACGTGGTGAGTTCGGACGCACGTTCGCCCCGAATTTAGTCACGACTCAAGAACCAGGATGGAGCGAGTGCGGGTCGTGCAGGATTGAGTTCCCAACCAGATCAACGACTACTTCACTCTTGATTTCGACTTCCCCCCCTCACACCCGCTGTCTGGGGCCGAAGCGGATTCTTTCAAAAATGAGAGTATGATCTGCAAGGTGGCCGCTGAAACACTTGGCGCCAATTGACCGTCGCACTATTTGGAGTCACTCGGCAAAATATGGGCCTCTTTCAAGCGTTGACCGGCCGATGTGCACCTCGCGCACCGTCTGGAGGAGGGCTCCATGAGGCAGACCAGAATTAAAACGCGGAGCATCGATGCTGACCAAGCATCGCACGCTATCGAAGAGCATCTACGGCTCATCCTTGACGCAATTCCCGCAATCGTCTGGCGAAAATTGCCTGACGGCTCAGCTGATTTCCTCAACATGCGTTTTTTGGAATATACGGGCCTTTCTTTAGAGAAGGGGATGGGCTGGGGATGGATGGAAGCGTTCCATCCCGACGACCGTTTAAAGGAGGAATGGCGCGCGGCTTTGGCAGCCGGAAAACCCTTTGAGAAGGAGGCACGTCTCCGCCGGGCTGACGGGGTATGGCGCTGGTTCCAGATTCGCGCCGTGCCGCTGCGGGACGAGCATGGAAACGTCGTCAAATGGTATGGAACCACCAGCGACATCGAAGATCGCAAGCAGGCCGAAGATCGCCTTCGGCTTGTCATCGACCGGATACCTACAATGGCATGGAGCCTGCGGCCTGACGGTGTCGTTGATTTCGTCAATCAGCGCTCGCTGGACTATATGGGACTTACTTTGGAGCAGGAACTTGCCGATCCCGCGGGCGCAGTTCATCCTGAAGACCTTCCACGTGTCATGGAAAAGTGGCTCGCGGATATGGCCGCCGGGGAACCTTCTGAGGATGAAATGCGCATGCGGCGTGCTGACGGCGAATATCGCTGGTTCCTGGTGCGCACAGTGCCGTTCCGGGACGAGGAGGGAAAGATCGTCAAATGGTATGGAACGAGTATCGATATTGACGACCGCAAGCGGGCGGAAGTAGCCCTCAGATCGAGCGAGCAGGAACAGCGCCACATCGCTGCGCAACTGGAAAGAGAGCGCGCTCGCTTGGTTGAGGCTCAAGAGGTGGCGATAATTGGAAGTTGGGAAGCGGAGTTACCGGGCTTGAACGTGATTTGGTCAGAGCAAACGCACCGCATCTTTGAGACTGATCCCTCTCGTTTCGACCCCACGCGTCCGAAGTTCCGCGAATTCATTCATCCGGAGGACGGCCCGAAAGTGGATGCAGCCTTCGTCGCGTCCCTCGACAGGCGCTCGCCTTGCACGGTCGAATATCGGATCGTTATGCCAGACAGCCGCGTCAAAATTGTCGAGGAGCGCTGGCGAGCTTTTCATGATGAAGAAGGAAAGCCGGTTCGTCTTGCGGGCACTTGCCGGGACATCACCGAACGTGTGCGCGCCGAGGAGGAACTCCGGCGTCTTTCCGGCGAGCTTCTGCGCTCGCAGGATGAAGAGCGACGGAAGATCGCCCGGGATTTGCACGACTCCACGGGCCAAGACTTGGTCGCATTGGCAACGATGCTTGGCCAACTCCGGGAATCAATTCCCTCGGCGCAGCGAAAATCGCGCAGGCTTCTTTCCGAGTGTAAGGCATTGTCGGACAAGTGCATCCGTGATGTCCGCACGCTTTCTTACGTGTTGCACCCGCCGATGTTGGATGAGGCTGGTTTAGGTGACGCGATTCGTGATTATGTGGGCGGCTTCAGCAAGCGGAGCGGAATCCATGTTGAATTGGAATTGTCACCGCGTCTTGGACGAATGGAACGAGGCGTGGAGCTGGCTCTATTCCGAGTCGTGCAAGAGAGCCTCACGAATATCCAGCGCCACTCGGGAAGCCAGCGAGCCAAGATACGAATTTATCGAAATTCAAATCTCACGCTGGAAATTAGCGACCGCATCCACGCAGCCTCTGCGAATGTGCGGAGAGCAAAAGAGGTGCGGCGGTTCAAAGTTGGTGTTGGCATCGCAGGCATGCGGGAGCGAGCCAGGCTGATCGGAGGCCGGCTGGAGATTGATTCCACCAGTCACGGCACCACCGTGCGGGTGACGATACCACTCGCGGGAGAACGAAAGTGAAAAAACTTCGCATTTTGCTAGCGGACGACCACGGCTTGGTGCGGCGTGGTGCACGCGCGATTCTTCACTCTCGACACGGCTGGAGAGTCGTCGGCGAGGCGGTGGATGGGCGTGAGGCCGTCCAAAAGGCTATAGACCTGAAACCGGACGTGGCCGTGGTCGACATCGGCATGCCTGAACTGGATGGAGTCGAGGTAGCGCGTCAAATCCGAGCGGCAGTTCCGGATACCGAAGTTCTGGTGCTCACGATGCACGAATCAGACCAGATGGTACGCCGCGCGCTGGACGCCGGCGCTCGTGGATACCTCTTGAAATCCGATCTCACGGAGTCGCTCGTAAAAGCTGTAAAAGAGGTTTCTCAGGGCAAGCGTTTTCTCACGCCTAAAGTATCCGAAATCGTGTTGGAAGGATTCCTCAAGGCGAGAAGCCGGCATCGGCAAGCGGATCCCGCAAGTCCTCGAACAACTCCTCGCGAGATTGAAATCATCCGCCTGCTGGCCGAGGGCAAAACGAATAAGGAGACCGCAGCACAGCTGGGAATCACGGTCAGAACCGTTGAGACCCACCGAGCTAAGATCATGCTCAAGCTCGGACTCCACTCTCTGACCGAACTCATTCACTATGCGATGCGCCACGGGATAGCCAAAGTGCAAGGAATCTAAAGGACGAGCAGTCCAGACGGAAAAGTTTTGCGGTTGACGGGGCCTCGATCGATTCCACACGCAGCGCGCGCGTTGGCAACGAGCGTCCCCAAATCATCAAGTTTCGAAAAGACGGAAGTTATTCCACAGGATAGAGCTTTCTTCTCGAAGCCCGAATCGTAGTCCGCCGTGAGCATGAAAATCGGCAATTCAGGCGCTATTTCCTTGAGCTTTCGAGCCAACTGCAATCCGTCCATCTCGGGCATGGAGAAGTCCAGCACTGCTAAGCTGGGAGATAGCAACTTTGCCTTTTTTATGGCCTCGACGCCATCTCGGGCCTCCACACAAACGTCGAACCCGCTGCGACTGGCGAAAAGCGTACGAAGAACCTTTCGGAAAGCATCGTCGTCATCGACGATGAGCACCGTGGAATGTGACCCCGTTCGTTTGGAGCGATTGCGCCGGGGAGGTTTCACCACTTGCAAACCCCGCCGGATCTTTGAACGCCCGCGTCAAGGAAACCCAGCAACTTGTGTTTGACGCGGGCCGGTTCACGGAGCAAGGTGTCTACACCGGATTCGCAAACCCCAAGGAAGCCCGGAACACGAGCTTTCCGCGGTCCTTCGCCACTGCGAGGTGACACACTCCGTGCCTCCGAGGCGTCCTGCATCTTCACTTGTGGTATCCCGGCAATGCCGACGAGGGCGAGTCTTTCATCTTTATCCATGCCGCTCCTCCTCAGAACACATTCCCGTGGTCAGCCTAGTTCTCGTGCACATCTGGCTGTAGCGGCCTACTGCAAAGCGAACAAAAGGGAACTCCACCCCCCCAAAATATGTCCAGAGTCTGCGCACAGAATGGGCAGCGGCCTGACCATTCGTGATCGCATTCCGGGCACACCTTGAGAAGCAGTTCCGAGCGGGGCAGCAGTTTGTCACCCTCACGAAGAGATATCAGAAACCTGCATCTTGGGTTTTCACAGATCAAGAATTCCTCCAAAACGGAAACCTCCTTGCGCGCGGAGAGTTGCATAATCGTGAGAGAGGCGTGGGATTATCCGCATTTCAGGGGTCGGCTTCGCAGTGCTGATTGTGTTTCCGCTCATCAAAATCAATCCAGTTAACGCACTCAGCCAGGTACGTTCAGGCAGCCGCTCGCACCGTTGATTGCCGGAATTGTTAATATATGAAAACCCTTCCACCGGCACTCCTTTATGGAGCGTCGGATTGTAAGCGCGCAATCCCGAGAACTACGTACCACCAGCTACGTAATGGTTTTTATTTGACTTTTCGGGGCGACAAAGAGAGACCCTCGAACCATCTGTGCGCGGCGAGCACCACCACTATATTAACTTATTAGATATAATAGTAGTTAGTACGCCTAGAAGGGCAGAATAGAGACAGCGAAGATGATCGAGAAATTTGTGGTGCGCCGCGGGTTCGAATTGGCATTCGCTCATCCAAGAGGCTTTCTGCGTCCCAGCATCACCTCGGCTGCCCATCGTCCCAAGTAAACGGATAGCGCCACGCCGTGTCCGCTGTAGCCTCCGAGCACAACAACGCGAGAACTCCTAGAATGAAATCCAAATACGGGCCGCCACTCCTCCGGGATGAGAATTGGCCCTCCCCATCGGTGGGTAAACTCAACGTGATGCAAGACCGGGTGCAGTCCGCGTACGCGGTCCTCAAGCCGGGCAATCAACTCTGTCGCTGGCCCAACCGTAATGTCTACGTCAGCCAGTTCCCGCCAGTCCTTCAAGTGCACAAGCCCGCTGCCGAAAATAACTCCGCCGTTAGACAGGAGGCGGCCCCACAAATAGGGGAAGTCAATCGTATAGAAGGGTTTCCCTGATGCCAACCCCAGGGCCTCTCGCTGCGCTTCGGTGAGAGGTTCGGTTGCAACAGCCAGCGTAAATTTGGGCTGCGCGCGCTGGACCAGATCGCTCAGCTCAAGCGACATCGCATTCGTCGCCAGCAATACTTCGTTAGCGCGAACCACGTTGCCACCGATGTTTACCCGCAATGGCTGCTCGAATTCAATGTTCTCGACTGGAGTATCCTCAAAAATCCAAGCCCCAAACGCATCCGCGGCGCGCGCCAATCCGCTCACAAGCTTTCCGGGATCAATTGTGCCGCCTGGGACTTGCCCAGCGACGCGCAGCTCTCCGGAATCCGTCCATGCAATGGGCGTATCCGGCAAACCGTGGGTCCGACCGAGTTCCCATGCACCGGGAAGGGAGGGATCGCAATCCAAGCCCAGATCTCTCACGATGTTTGAGAACCCAGCCAACACATCGCCTAAACCGGGAAGATCACCGGCGGCGGTTTCCCCCAGGGTCATCCCACCGGTGTGGCCGCTGGAGCCAGCGCCGATTTGAGCGGATTCGAATAGCGCGACACTTTTCGAAGGTTCGAACCGGCGCAGCCATGACGCAGCCGAAAGGCCTGTGAATCCGCCGCCGACCACGGCAAAATTGACTTCTTTGGGAATCGGCCTGGCTGCGGGACGAAAATCAATTCTCCAGGGAGGTTTGCCCCAATGGGTCTTACGCGTGGAGCCTGGCATGCGCGATCTCCAGCCGAAAAATCGGCACAGTTGTGTGTCGCCCGCCGTGTTCACTCAAATTGTTGCAGAATTGGATGGAAAATCTGCATGGAAAATACTTGGAGGAGTTGATTGCTTCCGGGGGCGGCGCGCCCAGCTGCATATGGCTTCCGGGCCGTTCACTCGCCAAGGCCAAGCGTAAATCCCGTAAAACGCCGCTGGTTGCCTGCGAACTGCCCGAACAGGGGAGATGCGTGATCGTAAAATACGTCGTGCGGATTCTGATGATTTGTGGCATTGAGGGAAAAAACTCCCAGGCGAATCTTGCGGCCCTTGGCACTATCGAAGAACGGTATATGCAGCATGATGTCCCGATAGATTTTCGCGTCCAGCGAAAAGTACGTAGGGAAGCGCGCGCTATTCGGCGTGCCGAAGTAATTTTGCAAGAAGTCCAAGGGGGAATACGGAAATCCTGAATGCACGTCAACGACTGGAGCCACACTCAATTTCCACCAAGGAAGATGAACGAGGCCCCCGGCAATAACCCTGTGAGGGATGTCCGAAGACGAAATGCCGTAAGCATTCGGGCGGATGACCGGAGCTTGAACCGGGACGAAGGTATCCGAAAGTGCGTTGAGATCCCCCCGAGCGCGGCTCCACATATAAGTGAAGTTTATGTCGGCGCGTTCATTGGGCCGATATTGAGCCGAAAATTCCGCCTGGCGATATTGCGAAGTCCCCGTGTTCGTAAGAGCCAGGACGCTCGCTGAAAGCATGGGGTCGACAATAAAGAGGTCCCTGGTGCGGCTGTCAAGGTAGCCAACCCTGATGCTGATGTTCGTGCGCACCGCGCTCTCAACTTCCGCGTTCCACGTAAGTGTGCGGGGAGTGCTGCTCGGATTTTGCGGTCCCGGTGAACTCGCGCTTGCGCCCGCAGGCACATAGAGATTTTGCAGAGTCACCGGCGGCGGACACGCAACCGGGCACGCCGAATTGTACAAGCTGATCACTCGCTCCTGATTGTCGGCAAAGCCCGCCGCGAGCAGCGGGACATGCCCGTAAAGTACACCGGCGCCGGCACGGATAACCGTCTTCCCCCCGCGAAACGAGTAGGCCAGCCCGCCACGCGGCGCGAAAGCGAGACTGCGGCCGATCGATTGGCTGGTTACGCGTCCCCCGAAGTTTATGGACAAGCTGCTGGTCAGCGTCCAGCGGTCCTCGGCAAATACCGAAATTTCCTCGCTGGTGGCCTTCAATAAACCGGCGCCTTGAAAATCGATCTGTTCGACGAGCGAGCCGTCTTCCGCCTTCACCTGAATGGCGTGCGATACGCTGTCGCCGCCATAAGTCCGGTATAACAGATCCGTTCCAAATTTCAGATCGTGGCGGCCGTGCCAGGATTTCGTCGGCAGTTGAACGGACGGCAAGGCTTCGACTTGATTGGCCTTTCTGGCCCAATTGTTGAAGAAATTTCCGCCCCAGCCTTCGGGAGTAATTTCCATTTCGGCCGGGCCTTGGGCGTAGGTGCTGCTGTCGAAGCGCGTGTAGCGAATGACCGTGTTGAGGATCACCTCTGAATCAAACTGGTAGCTGTCGGAGATCCCCGCGGAAACTCCTCTTCTGCGGTAGTCCACCGATGCGGATTGCGGGACCAACGTATTGATATTAATGAATTGCAGATTCTGCGGAAAGAAGTTGATGTTGACGTTCATGACGTGCCGCGGGGAAAAAGTTGCCTGCAGTTCCGTGAAGGATATGAAACTTCGCTTGTAGGTCTCATTGAACGGCCACGAGAGCCCGCGCACAGGGTCCCTGCGAAATTCGTAAGTCAGAGCCTCGAAAAAGCTGTATTTGTTTGCAACCAGCGGTCCGCCAAACTCAAACCTTGGGGTTATGTTTGCGAGTCCCACGAGGTCGCCGTTCTTTGCCCGGAATGCCGGGATGAAATCGAACAGCTTGTAATTCCACGCCGGTGGAGGAGGCTTCAATTCAATTCTCGTCAAGCCGCCGGAAAATCCGCCGAATTCGGAGCTATCTGGAGTGTTATAGACATGAATGGATTCAATGACGTTCGGGGGAATGGGAATCGCGAAGCTCCCTGCCACGGGGTCCACATTTTCCGCCGAGTCCACAAGCAGCATGCCCTGGCTTTCTGTCTGTCCGTTGAAATTCAACTTCCCTTCCTGCGTTCGAATCACACTCGGTGACAGCGACAGGGCCTCCGACAATTCCTGCGTGCGCAGCGGCAGGGCCTCCAATTGCTTTTCGCTAACGGTGGCGGAGGCGCTCACGCTTTGCGTCGCCACGTCAGTGGCTTCCCCTCGAACCTCGACTTGCTCACTGATGGTGCTAATCTGTAACGGGGCGTCCAGAACAGCGGCCTGACCGGGTGTCAGCGTCAGTGTCGCGGTCCACGGCTTAAAACCTTCTAGACTCGCTTCCACCGTGTAGCTTCCGGGGGCAAGCTGGGTGAACTCGTAGCGGCCCTCGGCATCCGTCACTGTCGAGGCGGGAGTCGCCGCAAGGGCCAGCCCCGTCAACTTCACTGTGATACCAGCCAGATTGTTTGTTGACCCTTCGGCGGCAGTTACCGTCACTTTTCCATTTATGGAGGCCGTCGAGGCCTGCGGTTGGGCACTTGGCCGCTGGGCAAATCCAGGGATTGCGAAATTCGAAAGGGCTAGAAGCAAGGCTCCGCGCAGCAAGCGCGATGGAAATGTGGCCCTGTAAGGCGCCCTCTTCACCGGGACGCTCCACGGTCAAATCGCGGGCCTTCGGGGCAGACGGAAGGCGTAGTTTTCCCGGCGTCTGGGTTGCGGGTCGTCATTGCGTGCTGGTCGCGTTGGAAGGGCAAGCTCTCTCCCACAGTCTGGCCGCATGGATCAGAAAAAAACCAGGTCTATCTGAAGATTTGCGGGCAAACCTATGTTCCTTCGATTTGATTCCAAAACCAAACGCAACGTTACTTTGATTTTCCCAAATGGTTACCAGAGCCAATAACAGATCTGCGCTGCCGCTCTTCCAGAGCATGTATATGTCCTATTATGAGCAACTTAAGACACAAGCAGAGGCACGTAATGTACAAACCCCAAGTCAATAACGGCCTAGCCGAAGAGGTAACGGATGGGCCTAGTGGTCAGGACAACCGCCTGTTGACAGCGTATACATGGCTTGCTATGTTCATCGGTCAAATCGGCATTTACGTGAGGAACTCCGGCGCTTTTGGCTGGTAGCTGGTTCCACCGCGTAGCACAACTCAAGACATGATTTCAGGAAGGGGAACTGGATGAAGATCGATATCTTCTGCCATATCTTTCCGCAAAATTTCTTCGACCGAATGCGCAAGCTACCGGAAAGCGGCATAAAGATGCGCTCCCTGGGCGTCCCGGCGATGGTCGATCTGGATATTCGTTTCCGCATGATGGACCGATTTGGCGACTACGTCCAAGTTATCAGCCTGGCTTCCCCGCCCATTGAGGCCTTCGGGGACGCAAGCCACTCCCCTGAATTGGCGCAACTTGCCAATGATGGCCTGGCGGAACTCGTGCTGAAGCACCCCGACCGCTTTCCCGGCTTCGTGGCCGGGCTGCCGATGAACAACCCTAAAGCCGCGGTCGAGGAAATCGAGCGCGCGGTCATGAAGTTGGGGGCCACCGGGGTTCAACTCTTTTCGAATGTGAATGGGAAGCCCCTGGACGATCCCGAGTTCCTGCCCATTTTCGAAAAAATGGCGGAGGTCAACCTTCCGATATGGCTCCATCCCACTCGGGGCGCAGGTTTTCCGGACTATCAAACCGAGAAAAAATCGAAATACGAATTGTGGTGGGTGTTCGGATGGCCGTATGAAACTTCTGTGGCGATGGCGCGTATTTTATTTGCCGGCTACTTCGACCGCTTCCCGAACCTCAAGATCATCACGCACCACCTGGGCGCCATGATTCCCTACTTTTCTGGCCGTACAGGTCCGGGATTAGACCAGCTCGGCGCGCGGACGGAAGATGAAGATCTGGCCCTCCATAGCAGACGCCTCAAGAAACGCCCGCAGGAATATTTCAAGATGTTTTACGCGGATACCGCGACGTTTGGATCGCGCGCCGCATTGCAATGCGGATTGGACTTCTTCGGAGCGGACAAAGTTCTGTTCGCATCCGATTCGCCGTTCGATCCGGAGAAGGGGCCCGGGTATATTCGCGAAACGATTCGTTGCCTGGAAGAACTTCCGATTTCCGCCGAGGACCGCGCGAAGATATACGAAGGAAATGCGCGCAGGCTGCTGCGGCTGAAGTTGGCGTGAAAGTTTTTGCGCCCGCCTAGTCCGGGATTGCGTCCTGGCGCGGTTGTGGAAGCCAAAAACTGGCAATGAAACCGATCGCGTAGACGAGAAAACCCACAATGCCCGCGGCGTAGGCAAGCTGTCGCGTGGCCGTGCCTCCGGGCATGTACAACACGATCGTGGTCGTGATTAGAGCTGCTGACGTTCCCAGCATCCTGCCACCCACGTTGGCAGCGAAACTTTCGCCGGTGCCGCGCAGGTGAGTGGGGTAAAGCGTAGGCAAATAATTTCCCCAAAAACTGAATTGTGCGACGGACACCACCCCGAGGGCAAAAATTCCCCAGAAAGACATGTCCGCATCGCGGACCGCGGGCAGAAATAGGACCAGGGGGATCAGAATGAGTCCGGGAATCTGAAAAATGTGCAGCAGCCGTTTCCGGCTGAGGATGAAGACAGCCAGAACAGCCATTAAAATACGGCCAACCAGTCCTCCCAGCTCCTGAGCTCCTTGCAAGAAGCTGACAACTTTTTGCTGGTCAGCGTGCGCCAAATTTCTAACTCCAGGCCCGCCAGGAATAATCCGCGCGAAATGCTGCAACATGCCGAAGGACGCGGCGTACGCACACGCCATCATCAAGCATGTAAGCAACGCTGTCTTCCGGAATTGAGGATGGAATAGCTCCATAACACTGGGGCGCTTGAGCGTTCCCTCCTCTTTCTTCTTCAGCCAGATGGGAGATTCGGGCAAGAACGGACGGACCACAAGAAGTGGAATGGCTGGAAGAATTCCCCACAAAACCGTGTAGCGCCAGGCCTCGTGGCCGCCGTGGATGGCCGGCAACAAATGGCCAATCGTGATGTTCAAATAATTTGCTCCGCTCATCAAGAGTCCGCCGGTAGACGAAAACGCCTGCGTAATACCGAGTATGGTCTCTCTTTGTTTTCGCTCCGCGAACAATTCGGCCAGCCAGGCGGTTGCGGCGACGAACTCGACGGAAACCCCCACCAGCGTGGTGCAGCGGAAAATCAGCAACTGCAAAGCGGACGTCGCATAGGCCGTGGCGAAGGCGGAAAAGCAAAACAGCAGAATGCTCCAAAGCAGGATGCGGCGGCGGCCCAGGCGATCGATGAAGTATCCGCCCAGCAAACCGAATATTCCGCCGGCGATTGCGGGGACATAGAACAGCATGCCAATCCAGTGGTTGAAAATCGCGCTTCCAGGCTTGGCGGTAAGGAATTCACTTAAGGCTGGTTGGACGGTAAGCGTCAGGACGAGGAGTTCATAGGTGTCGAATGCGAATCCTATGCAAGCGACGGCGCAAATGAGCCATTGAATCGGTGTCAGACGGAACCATTTGTTTTGTGATGGAGATGGGGGCACGGACTCTCTCCGAAATGCTTTGGATTTCTTTTGCGCGCGCGTTCATGACGGGAACGATTGATTGTCGCGGGAACGTAACAGACATTCCGTTTTACTGTCAACCAGCGGTTCGTTTTTATTACAAACAGCGAGTACGCGACTGAGGTAAAATAGGTTTGAAGGGAATTATTGCTGAGACGCATGTTCAGGGAAAGCAACCCGGGGACGTGCCTGAAACTCCAACGAACGTGGAGCGCATCTAATCGTGGGAGACAGCTTCATAGTAGGTGAGGCTGGTTCTCTCTGTGCACTCTGTGTTGAAAGCTTTGCTTTACCCGCGAAAAACTTTTAACACAGAGGGCACAGAGAACACAGAGGAAAAACGGAAAGGGAGCAAGTTATGGCGGAAATTCTAACCGGATGGCGGACGAACAACTCTTCGCGGGCTGCAGCCACCGCATTCATGGGCTTGGCAGCGCTCTGCCTGATCATGCCACTTTCCGCACAGCAACGGGGGCCGATTGGGCCACCGGCGGGAATGCCTGCGCCTCCTGCCAGTGATTCGCAGCAGAAATCGGCGCCTGCGGCGCCAACTCCGGCTGAGATGCCGAAGAGCGCGCCGCCCGACGTTTCAAATGAGCCCCCCCGGATTCCAGTCGAGGAGATCATCAAGCGGTTCGCGGCGCGGGAGGCTGAATTCAAAACCGAGCGCGACAATTTCACCTACACGCAGACTTTTATTATCCAAACGCTGGACGGGGGCCGTGTAGACGGCGAATACCGGATGACCAGCGAGATCGTGTTTACCCCGGAAGGAAAGCGCTACGAGCATGTGATTAACGCGCCTACGCCAACTCTCGAACGCATTTCTCTATCGCAGCAAGATTTGGATGACCTCGAAAACGTGCAGCCGTTTGTCCTTACCACGAAGGAGCTGCCAAAATACGATATCAAGTACGTGGACCGCGAGCCTCTGGATGAACTCAGCACCTATGTGTTCGATGTGGGTCCAAAAACCCTGGAGAAGAATCAACGCTATTTTCAAGGGCGGATCTGGGTGGAGGACCAAGAGTTCGAGATTGTCAAGACTGAGGGAAAAGCCGTTCCCGATATTAAGAAGAAGGGCCAGGAAAACGTATTTCCGCGTTTTGAGACGTTCCGCGAAAACGTTGAAGGCGATTACTGGTTTCCTACCTACACCCGATCGAATGATGTGCTGCATTTCAGTTCTGGCGACATACCCATCCGCATGACAGTTCGATATGAGAACTACAAACGGTTCGGCGTGTCTGTCAAGATCGGAGCGCCGGTGAAGAAAGTTGAAGATAAGCCGTAGTCGGCAGCAGTCCGGCCACGCCCCCGGCCAGCAGACCGCTGGTGCTGACCCGGATCTGCCCTGGCTTATGCGTAGCGGAACAGCGCTTTGAACCCGTAGTCCATGTGCTGCTGGATGTGGCAGTGGAGTAGCGTCAGTCCGGGCTGATCGGCCACCATGTCAACCGTCACGCGTCCGTAGCCCGGCACCACGACTGTATCCTTCATGATTCCAGCGGTGGCTTTTCCGTTGATCTCCACCAACTCAAACGAATGCCGGTGCATGTGTAGCGGGTGGTCGTCTTCGCTGCGATTGCGAAAGACCAGCCGATAGCGGCCGCCCTTCTTGAGGACAAATTCCTGATCGTGGGGATATTCCTTGCCGTTCACTGTCCAGCTATTAAACAGGCCCGCACCGCTGGGGACTTTTTGAAATATCATGTCGATTGTCTGGTCCGGCGCAGGTTGCGTCCCTGCGCGGCCAAAAATCGTGTAGTCCCAGACGGGTTTCAGCGGGGCGACCCATTGTGGCTGCTTGTGCTGGTTCGCGTATTCGACTACGACGCCCATCCCGGAGTTGCGGTCATCATCTATTGTCGTGCCAAAAATCCAGACTCCAGGCTGCGTCATCTCAACAATCGCGTCCACGCGTTCTCCCGGACCGAGGTCGACCACATCCACAGTTCGTGGCGTTGGAACCGAGTTGCCATCCATGGCCAAAATCTGGAAGTGGTGCCCCGGGAGCGCCAAGCGCCGATTGATGCTGGCGCTTGCGTTCAGCAGGTGCATTAGCACGCGTTCGCCTTGGTGGACGCGGATGGGCTCACCCGCACCCATGGATTTGTCGTTAATCGAAAACATTTGATAGCCGACCTCCAGGCCCGACGGGCTGGTGTCCAGCGTTTTCGGCCTCTCCGGCTGAGGTCCGGAGTTACTTGCATCATCATCGTTGTCCTCTTCCGGATTGAAAAAAGGCTCCCACTCGCGCAGCGCCAGAAAGACTTCCTGGTCGTAGTTCCCGGGATTGTTGGCCGACTCGATCAGGAGGAACCCGAACTGTCCGGTATATGCGCCTCGGTGCAAGTCCGCGCCGGCCATGGTGTGTGTGTGATACCAGCGCGACCCGGCCGGCTGCGGCACGAACTGATATCGGATGCGGCCATGCGGCGGCGCCATCGGCGTCGCCTCCTCTTCCACGCCGTCCACGTCGGGAGGAATGAACAGGCCATGCCAATGCACCAGTTCCGGCACATCGGTATCGTTGATGACTTCGACGGTGACGGGCTTGCCTTCGCGCATCCGCAGCAGCGGCCCCGGAGAGGTCCCGTTGTAGCCGATCGTGCTGATCGTGCGATTCGGCGTCAGCTCCACCATTACGGGGGCAATTCGCAGCGTGATATCGGGCTTAGTGATGTCGGAGGCCGGACTATTGGACTGCATGCCCGGTTGCATTTGCGACAGCAGCAATCTGGCGGTGCTCAGTTGGATAGCGGCTGCGCCGCCGAATTTTACGAAGTCTCTCCGATTCACAATTTCCTCCCCACCGGGCTGCCGCATGTCCCTCGCACCGGCCTGTTTCGTCTCCGCTAAAGGCGTCGCAGACGAAATCCTCTCATGCTGAAATCGTGGGTACAAGGGGGCTCTGTCGACAAAGCGCCCTTCCCCTCAGGTTCACGCATCCTTAAGGAAATCTTAGTAAATCGAAACGCAGGGTACTGGTACCCGGGTACTACCGCAAAATGGGACTACGCATCCATTGGGCCGGGTGGATTCGGCTGGCATCATTCACTTAGACGAAATCGTCAGTACGTCGACAGGATACTCTCTATGAGCAAAACTGACAAAACCACCAAAGCCGTGGAAACAAAGCGCTCGGCGAGCGAAGTGCCCGCTCATAGCAGTGCGGGCGCTCTGGGAACGATTGACGAGAGACGAAGCCGGCGCTGGGAATTGGATGTGCCTCTCACCGTGTACGGCCGTGGGCCGACGGGGGCTCCGTTTTATCAGGAGGCGGAGGCAGTGAACGTGAGCGCGACGGGAGGGCTGATCGTCTTGCGCACCCCCGTTCACGAAGGTCAGGATTTGCTATTGATCAACAATTGGACATCCATAGAACAGATCTGCCGCGTCGTGCGCGTCCGCAGCCGCGGCGCCGAAACTTTCCAGGTTGGAGTCTCCTTTCCTTCGCCTAATTCGGATTTCTGGTTTGTTCCGGACTCCCCTTGCGATCTGCCGGAAGTGCCCGCGGACGAAGGCTTCTAACATCACTGGCGGTACTTTTGCGCCTTTCCTCTCTTGGATTGCTCCTTCATCGTGTATAGAGCACGATCCGCGGACTCCAATAACTGATGAACGGAATTGCCGCGTTGCGGAAAGGTCGCGATGCCGATGCTCAAACTGATCGGCGGAATTTCTTCGTCGACTCTCAGGCGGTCGCGGATGCGGTCAGCGACTTGCCGCGCGGCGAGTTCGTTGGTCTCCGGCAGCACGAGTGCGAATTCGTCGCCGCCGTAGCGCGCCGCCATGTCAATCGAACGGCAATGCAGGCGAAGAATGTCGGCCACGCGGCAGAGGGCACGGCTTCCGGTAAGATGCCCGTAGCGGTCATTGATGCCCTTGAGCCGGTCGAGGTCCATCAGCAGGACAGAAAAAGAACGGTTGGTTCGCCCCGATCTTTCCAATTCGCTTTGCAACACGTCCACGAGGCGCCGGTAATTTGCCAGGCCCGTCAGGCTGTCACTAATGGCGAGAGTTCGGACCTGGCCGAAGAGTTGAGCATTGTCCAGTAGTGTGGCGCCGAGAAGGACGAGACACCCGAGTGTGTTAAGCAGTTGCGAGACTGCCATGGGCGCATCGAGCAAACGGGCGGATTGTGTTGCGATCACATGTGCGGCGGCGTTTATGCCTGCCACCCAAACCAGCACGGCATCAAACGCGTAGCGATCGCCGTCGGGGATGCGCGCGAGCACAAATGCGGCTGCAAGGAAGATGACCCCGGGGAGCATTTCCCACGGCCGCGCGATGAGGCTCCCGGGATGGATGGGCGGCTGATGTGGAAAGACCAGAAAGGCCATCGCAATCATACAAAACGCCGCGACGACAATCGTCAGCACAGCGATGATGTTTCGTTTCATTTCGCGCGGCCATGGCAGCAACCGATCGATGGCATAGGCGAACAGAAAAACCAGGCCGAGCAGCGTCTGACCCACCATCCACGACAGCGGGGCACGGAATTGCTCCGCATGCATCAGAAAATTGCGATAGAACTCGAGAATCGCGAGGAGGTGAATCATCCCGCTGACGGCCAGGGTCAGTCCCAAAAGCAGCGACACGCGATTGTTCGTGCCGTGGTAGCGCACCAAAACATTGGCGGCTATGGTAAGACTCAGAAGGGCGGTAATAATTTGTGCGCTCGACCAGACGAGCGGGTTCACGACGACGTTGAGCTGACGCAGGAAGTGGCCGAGCACAAAGACACCACCGCATGCCAGCGTGACCAGCCACACAATGGGCACGACGCGTCGGAGCGTCTTAAGCTCGTCCAGTTCAATCACATGTATTTAGATGATTAAAACCCGCCTTTGGGTTACTGGCCTTTCGGGCAGAACTGGGGCAGTCGCTCTGCCCTGTCCTTAATCCCTGGCTTTTTGTCATGTTTGATGAACGATACCGATTGTCGGTTACCTGGCTTGCGGGTGCATTTGGGACTCTGGAGCAGGATAGGGACAGTCGAATTGTCCTGTTCTTCCTCGGGCGGGTTTCAAATCGCCGACGCGTCACATGCCCGCTAATGCGGCGCGGCCAGCGGGAAGCCAGACTGCCAAGGCGGGACGGCACGTAGAGTCCGCGCCCGTGCGGTTTTCTCTGTGTTCTTTGTGTCCTCTGTGGTGAACGCTTTTCAAGATTTAACACAGAGGACACGGAGGCCACAGAGGGCATAGAGAAGGCGAAGAGGGTTGTAGCCCGGGCCTTTCATCCAGAGCGGATGCGGAGGATCAGACGCGGGCTACAACAGCAAACCTCGGCATCATGAAGGATGTCAGCAGAGCCGCGCTATTTTTGGACTTTCGTCATGGCGGGGGCGATTTGTGTTGTGTGGCCCAGAGCGAGTGGCTCGAAGGCGTCGCGCAATAGTTCCGCATATTTGCGGCGGTCGTATCCGAACCAGCCGTCCCAGAGCGCATAGGCGCGCACGCGGTCGTTTGGGACGCGATTGCCGGCGTCGGTGATGATGTATTCGACGGTCTGGCCGGGCCGCAGGCGCACGCCCGAACCAAACAACTGCTGCGCGGCAATAGCCGTCTGATTGGCCTTCTGGTACTCGCTCGGTGCGCGCGTGAGCCTCTTGCTCACAATCAGATCCTCGATGGCGACGCTGCCATCGGCCAGGCTCTCTTCATAACCGCGCAGGATTTCCCGGGCCTCATCGAGCTTCGCGGTGTAGCCGGCAAAGTCGTGCGCCTCGGCGAGAATCGCGAGGACTTCCTGTTGCATGCGCGCGATCAGCGGCGGCGTGTCATGCCGCCGCAATTCGAGGCCGCGCACCTTGAGCGCGCCGTCTTCCGCAACAGCGAAAAAACGGTTGGGCACGGGCACATCTTCAAATTGCCGCGAGGGCAGAAACACGACGTAGCGATAGACCGCCTCGATCGCCAGCGGCAACTGCGTGCGTGCGGCGATCTCCGCGGCGAGCGCTTCGTACTCGCCGTGCGTCGCTCCCGCTTTCCGCACGTAAATTGAATCCACCAGCGCGTGCAAAATTTCGTAACCGCGCTCCTCGGCCATTTCTTTTGCAACGAGCAGCGTCTCGCGCGCGACGGCATTGATGGCTTCGTGCGCCTCGATTTTTCCGAATCGCGCGTTTTTGTAGCCGGTATAGCCGAAGCAGCAAACCAGCAGCCATTTGAGAGCATCACGCTGGAGCTTGTAGCGCTGTATTTTTTCCGCTTCCGCAGCGCACGGCTGGTCCGTGTACTGCCCGCCCTCACAGTCTGCCGAAAAACTCAAAGCGTCGTCATTCCGAGGCACGCCGCGTGCCGAGGAATCTCTCTGTTCTTCGGTTTCAAATCCAGAGGGATTCCTCGCTTCGCCTCGGCGCGAGGCTTCGGTGCGAGCGCTCGGAATGACATCGTAAGAGGGCGCGCTTGAATTTGAAATGCCGCCCTCCCGGTCGGGCCGGGATAGATTCCGGGCGGCGCTACATAACTTCTTCAACTCGCCACGCTTGGCGATGAGCCGCTCGACGACGCGGCTGGTGATGCCGCGCCGCATGCGGCAGACGCGGTAACCCAGCTCCGGCACGCGCGGCGCATCGGGACAGCACGGGCAATTGATCGTCTCCGGCGAAATGTTGAACCGCGCCATGATGCTCGGATACTCGCTGACGAAATCGAGTTCGGCGACATTCGCGTGGAAGCCGGTCTTCGGCGTGAACACCAGGCCGCCGCGGTCGGAGGCCAGCAACTCGTCCGGCGATTTGGGATCTTCCGGCTCGGCTTTCTGTTCGGGGATGAGCACGCCGTCGCGCCAGGCGAGTTCCATCTGCATATAGGAGATACCGGTGCCGGTGGTGGTGCGCGCGGCGTACTGCGCGGGTAATTTGGTGACGCGCGCGAGTTCCCACAACCCGGAGAGATCGCATTTATCGGCGATGAATGAGTTGTGTGTATCCACGTGCAGGCGCCCAAAGAGCGTGGTCGCGCTGTTCTTGAACAGGATGCGGCCGTAGCTCGTGAAGCTGCGCGCGCGGCTCTGCTGCACTTCGGCGTCGGGATCGCGGTTGAGCGTGAGCGCCAGGCGCAGCCGCGCGGCCTGCTCGCGCAGGCGCGGCAGGATCGTGGCATCGCCCCAGTCGCTCAGGATCAGGTCGGGATCGTGCCGCGCGAGCAAATGCTGGAACGCCACGGCGGCGGGCTCGCCCGATTCGTCGAATTCGAACTGGCGGCCGTCCACCTCGACTTCGAGCGCCGTCTGCACGCCATGCGTGGGGTCCACGCGCCGCAGGCCTCCCAGGCGCACGCGCAGGATTTCGATGGGCGGCAGTTCGTAGTCGAGCGCCCATTCGGTGTCGCGGCATTCAAGCGCCAGGACGCGGCCTTCGCCGTCGATCTCGGCTTCGACGCGCGCCAGCGGAAAGACGCCGCGCTGCCAGCAGTAGAGCGACGCGAGCATCAGGTCGCTGTTGTAAAGCCGCAGCGAAGAATCGAAGCGGCGCACCCAGCGCGTCCAGGACGAATATTCGTTCGGATGCGCGACCTCGATCTCCAGCACCGGACGCGCGCGCCGCTCCCACAAATCCATGCGCTCGGTCAGGCGGCAGGCGAGCGCGTGCGGCTGCCGCGCAATTTCATCGCGCACATGGGCGAGCATCGCGTCCGGCCCGGAGACGTAAAACACAGGCGCGAAGCGGTCAATCAGCCGGTGGCGCGTCTGGTTCCGCTCGATCAGCCACAGCTTCATCCCGTGCGGGCTCGGGTAGAGATCGAGAATCCATCCGCTGATCGTCTGGCCGCTGCTGTGTGTCTGGCTGCTGATTTTCACCGGCGATTTGAGGCGCATCGAATTTCTCCCAGCATTTTCCCGGCGGACTCCACGCTTCACTTGAAACGTTCAGCGTAAAAGTACCTGCCCGTCCGACAGGCGGGGAGCCCGGACTTTTTTCATGCGGGCTCCAAGTAGAGCCCGCGCCCGTCTCCGGCGGCTGCGTGGCGCGCTCGAGCGCGTCCAGCCGCTTTTCCTGATCGAGCGCGATGGAGAGCAGAATCGCTTCCATGGGGTTATCGCTCGCCTGATAAGTGGCCGCTTGCGTGTACGATCGCACGCGGCGAAACAAGCGGTCGAAATATTCCTGGTCCTCGCGGCGCAGCGCGCGGCGGAATTTCGACCACCGCGTGATGGCGTCGTCGATCAGTTGCCGGAATGTAGGAACCGTGCGGCCCATAAAATCCGTGATTCGTGACCTGCCTGTCGGCAGGCAGGCTCGTGATTCGTGACCCGTGTGATCTTCTCTATGCACTCTCTGTGCCCTCTGTGGCCTCCGTGTTCTCTGTGTTAAATCTTGAAAAGCGTTCACCACAGAGGGCACAGAGAGCACAGAGAAAAAAACCAAAGAAAGTATTCCAGGGCTTTGTGGGTCGTGGCTTTAGCCACGACATTCAGAGCCTTTTACACACAGGGCTTTAGCCCCTGAGCTTCGTAACTTGTTACTCCGCACATTTGTGAACTGGCCTCCATTGATTTCCCCGATAAGTCGCAGCTTGCCGCCTTCTCCATCGAGCGCGAATCGCCACAGCTCGGTCGCCTGCGCGGCAAGCTGCGCGAACATCGCGCGGCGCGGAGTCTCAAACGATGTCGCGTCGGAGAACACCGCGACGCCCAGCGGCAACGGACGCAGCGCCCGCAGCGCGTCCAACGCGTGGCGGAACGACACACCGGCATCGCGTTCGCGCACATCTTCGTCGAAGTAGAGGTCCGGCAGCGCCGTCACAACCAGCGCGTCAGCAGCAAATTTTTCAAGCAGGCGCGGCACGCGCACCAGCAGCTCGGTCAACTGAAAACAGGTGAACGCCCGCGCCACGCGGATGCGCCGGTTAAACTCCGCCACCTCGCGCCCTCTCTGCCGCGCCAGCCCGCCGCGGCGGGCCAGCCGCGCAATCAACAGCGGATCAAACCGGTTCGCGCCGTCAAGACACAGCACCTGCTTCCCTTCGGCCAGCAGGCGCGGCAAAAAATAGTGGAACAGCCGCGGCGTCTCCGGCCGCCCGTAAAACACCGCCAACCCCGACGGCGGCAGCATCCAGGGTTTACCCTGTTTACCCTGAGTGATAGCGAAGGGAGAGGACTCGAAGGGTCGTTTTGTTGGGAGTGGCAATGCCAGCGGCGCGCCGATTGCCGTGGCGCCGTGTAGGGGCACGGCATGTTTGTCCCGTTCACCCTGAGTGATAGCGAAGGGAGCGCAGGCGAGGGGCCGTTCACGGAGAACGTTCTCGGTGAACCGCGCCTCTTCCGAAGCCGTGCCGCCCGATCCAGCAGGCACGGTGATCGCGAGACCTCTCCTCCTAGCCGTTGGAGAACGCCGAGTGGCAAGCGCAGCCGGGATGGGGTCTGAAGCCATGGCAATGGGGCGTGCTCCTCGCGGGGGCCGTCTCTATTGGGCTACAGTATAGGCGAATACAAAGCGAATGTCGAGCAGGCTTTTGGCCTGGTTTCTAACGTGAATTGCTTGTGTTCTAATGTGATGCTAAAATGTATCACATGAGAAAAGCTACCGTGCGCGACCTGCGCTACCGCTTTCGGGAGGTCGAAAACCTCCTTCGCGAAGGCGAAGAGATTCAAATCACCAAGCGCAAGCGGGTCATCGCCCGGCTGGTCCCCGCCAAGCAGGCGGTTCCCTCCCGGCGCCCGGATTTCCTGGCGCGTCTGAAGAAAATCTACCGAGGCAAGCCCTTGAAGGTAAGCGGGGCGGAACTAATCTCTCGCGAACGAGACCGCGATTGAGCGCCTACGCGGACACGAGCTTTTTAGTCTCGCTCTATGTGTTGGACGCGAACTCGACGCTGGCCGCCGCGAGCATGGAGCAGGCCAAGCTCCCGATTCTCCTGACTCCCTTCGGCGAACTGGAACTCACCAACGCCATCTCGCTGCGTCTTTTTCGGAAAGAGCTTCCTGCATCGAAGGTCAAAGCGGCTCAGACCCTGGTCCGGAAAGATCTGTCGGACGGCGTCCTCTTGCTAAAACCGCTGCCCGAGGGACTATTTGACAGAGCCATGCAAATGGCCCGCCGGAGGACGCCTCAACTGGGCACTCGCACGCTGGATGTTCTGCATGTGGCTTCCGCACTGAAGTTGCAGGCAGACATGTTCTATACATTCGATCGCAACCAGGAAAAGTTGGCCAGAGCCGAAGGATTGCTTGTCCCGTAGCAGGCTTATGTCAGCCCGGACGACGCATAAACGATATCGATGTAAATAATCAAACACTAAATGAAGCGAGGCCATCGAGTTCCGTCTCTGTGACCTCTGTGCTCTCCGTGTCCTTCGTGTTAAATCTTGAAAAGCGTTCACCGCAGAGGGCACAGAGGACACAGAGAAGAAACTGCGGGAGGGAGATCCCTGCCACCTGCCGCCAAGGGGGCTTTCTAGTGAATTCTCGGGACGCTACCTGACAATCTTCGGCGTCCCCCGATAACACTTTTTGGCATTTAGCCGGTTGTGGCAGGTTCGATTCCTCCACCGACGAGCGCCCGACGCTTCCGAACTGCACCACTAAGTCCCATTGTTGCAAGGGTTTCCCCTCTCTCTGCCGGACATAGTGCGGAGAACTGTGCGGATGGCATGGGGTTTGCCTCTTAATCCCTTGGGACTGACCCGCGCAGACCTGAGTTGGTCCTGAAATTGATCGGTCAAACTTGGGAGGCGACCACAAATGATTCGCAAGCTGATCATCACAGTTTTCGCGTTCCTGAGTGCCGTTCCTGCGCTTCCCCACACCACTCAATTCGTCCCGGGGCAGGTTCAGCCGGCCCTCCACTTGATGAACGACAGTGAATTCGCCATCTTTCTGCAACGGCTGGATACGGATATGCTTGGCGCGCAAGCGCAATTGAAAAAGATGGATGTGAAATCGCTGAACCTTGGTCTTCAGGAGAGCCAGGAACTGGAGAGAAGCTACGGCCGATGCTTGCAATCGCTCGATAACGCTCGGGAAGAAATCCAGAAGCTGTCACTGAAACAGACGGTCAAACTCGACTTGTTCCTCCTGATTGACTTGAACGAGTTGGCCCGCAACGTGGATGCGCTGGACCAGAGTTTAATGAATCCTGCAGCCGTCGGCGGAAGCGGCGGGGCCCAGAAGTCGCTGGGTTATGCAAGAGAAGTCCTGAGCATTGACGAAGCACTGGCAACCGACATTTCCACATTTCAGCACCACTTTCTTGCATTTGCCGGAGTCATAGACGCAACCCTGGATCAGGCCGATCATGATGCGTCTCAACCCCTGACTCAAAAATAAGCCCAGGCCGTTGTCCCTGATCATCGCGAAGTTGGCATCATTGCTTCCCCGCAGCGAAGAATTTCACCACAGAGGGCACAGAGGACACAGAGAAGAAACTGCAAGAGCCGAAGGAATGTCTGTACTGTAGACACCAGCGGCTCAGAAACCTTCATTTTTGTGCCGCTTGAAGCACATCGGCATAAGGGCCAGTGGAGCCGTGACCGCCGGCAAATCGCTCTGGCTTGATTCCCCATTTGTCGACACCTTTCACCAGCGCCGCTACCATCGCATTGGAAGGTACAGGCGTGCCCGGAACATACAAATCGGTTACGACACCAAGTTTGGCGTCGGGCACATACGCGATCAGGTAGGCGGCCGCGTGGGGATTATCGACGGCATAAGCGTCCACTTCACGGCCACCATCGCTCACACTCCACTTGCCATCGACTTCGATCACCTTGGGCGTGAAGGCAGTTTTCGGCGCGAATCGGTTCAGCGTTTCCGGCCGCGCCAACACCTTGCGGAAATAGTCGCCGTCACCTTTGCCCACCACGATGGTGGCCCCCTCGGCCGCGTAGGCGCGCATGCCGCCAACGTGATCGACATGGTGATGGGTGAGAATCAGGTAGCGGATCGGTTTCCCCGGATATTTCTTCTTTGCCATGTCGATGGATTGCATCGACTGGCCGTCGTCATTGGGCGCCTCCACGGCGACCAGGTAGGTGTTCGTGGCGATGAAGATCGTATTGTGCGAGCCGCCTTGGGTCTGGCTGATATTCGGGCCGACGTCGTCGAGCCTCAGGCTGTCGCCATCGTCCGTGTACATCGCGTCCGAATCAACATAGAAGCCCAGGAACTGTCTCCGGATGATCCATTGGTACGGCGTCATGCTCGCGGGTACTGGCTTAGCCGCGCTGCCCAACATGGTTTCCGGAATGTTGAAGGTTGCGGGCGCCAAGGCCGGATTCGCCTTTACGTCGGAGAGCTTCAGGTCCGCGACCTTCATTCCGTTCAGCGTGTACAGGGCGTGAAAGGCAATCTTCGCGCCGCCAACGTCGCGCCAGTCCGAATATTCCGCGTCGAAGACAGAATCACCCTCTATTCCGTCCCAATCGAGCGTGCGGACGCGCACGGGAAGATTTGTCGTGGGATCAAACATTACGGTGTACGTGCCGTAGTCGCCGCGATATTGCAGAGCCGGGTAGGTCTTGCTCGAAATCGTTTGATCGACGATCGCAGAGACCCGGTCTGGATGCTGCTTCATCTCGATGACGACAATCGGCCGCTCGAGTTCGCGCAACGTCGCGGTGAGGCGACGGCCCGACATGGTGTGCTCGGGCGGTGTCGCCTTGGTCGCGCGCTTGGGCAAGCGGCCGGGCGCCGCATCGTTGCCGATCACATAACCAGCAGATGGTGTGATGATTTCCGTGTAGGTCCGCTTGTTGACGCCGCCCGGGAGCGGGCGAACCCATTCGTTGCGTGTGAACCCGTGTACGAGGTCGCGGCTCTGCACCAGATCTGCCACACCAGTATCCGGCTTGGCGGGGTCGGATAGGGAATACGACTCGCCGGGATCGAACTGTTCCAGGCTGGCTTTCAGACTGATTGCCTTCAACTTCTCCCCGCCCATCGCCGCGTAAGCCGCATTGATCCGATCTTCTGGCGCCGCCGCGGGCACGGCCCACGCACGCAGCAGACTCGTTCCTGCGCCAATGCCAACAGCGCAGCACAACAACGCCGTCAAATAGTGGCTGCCGATTCTTCTACGCATCGATGTTCCTCCTCTTAGTTGTACCGCCGGGCCGGAATTTAAGACTGCTTTCTACAGGAAGATGCTGTCTAGGGTATTTGACTAGAAGGAGGAACGCAACAGGCCGGCGACAAATACAAACTCCCTCTTGCGCAAAGCCTGATCACATCCGAGCGGTCTGCTACGAAGTGGGGAACAACATCGGTTCCGCGGGCGGTTCGGAGGCGATGCGTTCGAGTTCGGGATAATGTTGCCGGAGCGGCTCGGGGACTTTCACTTTCGCGCGGCTGAGCAGACGGATTAATTGCAGTGCGTTCACGATTCCCTTCCCTTGAAAATGATTGTTGGTGACCACGAAAGTGGAATCGCCCTCGTCGGCGAGATGGCGGATGCGCGCGGCCCAGGGCTCGAGTTCCTGTTCGGTGTAGAGGTAGTTGTAGCGCTCCGAAGGCGGCATAGCGGGATCGTCGCTGAACCAGGAGTCATACCGCCGGCCGTGGAGCCGTACGTAGGCGACTCGCGCGGTAGCTCTCTCACTGGGCTTCATCGAACGGCCAATCACCGGCTGGTCGATGTTGCAGAATCCGACGCCGCGCTCGTGCAACATCGCGTAAAAAGCTCTATCGTTCCACGTGGCGTGGCGCACCTCCACCACCAGGGGATAATCCGCGAATCGCTTGAGGAGCTTCTTCAGGTAGACCGTGTTTTCCTCGCTGCGATGGAAAGAAAACGGAAACTGCAGCAGCACGGCACCCAGCTTTCCCGCATCGCGCAACACGTCGAATCCCGCCCGCACGGCCCGCTCTTCTTCGTCACCGGCGTCCAGCTCGTGCGTAAATTTCTGCCAGAGCTTTGCGGTAAACAAGAACCGAGGATTGGCCGAGACGCGCGCGATCCATTGGCGGCAATGCTCGGCGCGCGGCGGTTGGTAAAACGACGTGTTGATTTCGATGGTGTCGAAAAATTCGGCGAGATACGTGGCTTCGTGGAACCCTCTCGGCTTGCGAGCGGGATAGACGATCCCGGCCCAATCCGCGTAGGACCATCCCGCCGGGCCGATGCGAATCGCCCCCGCGGTTCCCTTCCGATTTTTAGGCGTCGCTGTCATAGAGGCTGGGGAAACCTATTTGCTCTGACTGGTCTAGAGTGCGGCTTGCGGGCTTGCGGCGCAAGGTCCAGCCGCCGTGTGACCCTCCTGGCACCGGACGCTCCCGTTGTAAGCCATCTCTTCGTCGCTTGTGCTAGACGGTCACATGGCCTTAATCTCTTGGGCGGAGGAGAACCTTGTGCCCCAGACTCAGTTCGCCTCATGCAAGAATTTTGAGAATATGGCCTCGTCGCGCCAGTAGCGGAGGGCAGCATGACTAAGAATAACCGGCCAAGTGCGACGCGAGAAAGCACGCGCAGTGGGGTGTCCCGGCGCGAATTTGCGCAGCGCGCAGTTCTGGCTGCCGCAGGGATCGCTGCGGCGCCAGGTTCGTCCATGGGGGGCCCGTCGCCGGAGCCGTTTTCACCGGCGAGCCCCGCGCAGCAAATGCCATCGGACGCCCCGCTTTCACCGGCGGCCGAAGCGGAGGTGGAATCGAAGATCCAATTCATTCTGCAGAAGTACGGCTCGCGGCTGAACGAAACGCAGAAGACAGACATCCGGCGTCTGGTGAAGGAGGGGCAGAAACCGCTCGAAAAATTGCGCGCGTATGCTCTCGAGAACTCCGACGCGCCAGAGCTGGTCTTGCGCCTCGAACCAGCGAAAAACCGCCGGAAGGACTGACGCCATGCTCAACGACAGCATTCTCTTTCTTCCCCTGCGCCAACTCGCCGGGCGGATCGAGTCCCGCAGAATTTCGCCGGTCGAGCTGACCGAGAGCTTTCTGGCGCGGAGTGAGAAGTACGGGCCGCGCTACAACGCTTACGCAACCGTGACGCGCGAACGTGCATTACGGCAGGCGCATCAAGCCGAGCGCGAAATCGCCGTGGGGAAATACCGCGGCCCCCTCCACGGAATCCCCTATGCCGCTAAAGATTTGCTCGCGGTGCGCGGCTACCCGACAACGTGGGGCGCTCGCCCGTATGCCAATCAACACTTCGATTACGATGCCGCGGTGATTGAGAATCTGGACCGCGCTGGCGCGATCTTAATTGGCAAATCCGCAATGATCGAACTTGCAGGAGGGATGGGATACCGGTTCGCTTCAGCGTCGCTGACCGGTCCGGCAAAAAATCCCTGGAACGCAGCCTGCTGGACGTGCGGCAGTTCCAGCGGTTCGGGCGCAATTGTGGCCGCTGGCCTCGCGGCATTCGCCATTGGGACGGAAACCTGGGGCTCGATTCTTTGCCCCTCCGGTTTCTGCGGAAGAACCGGGCTGCGCCCAACATTTGGACGCGTGAGCCGCTGGGGCGCCATGGCGCTTTCCTACTCGATGGACAAAATCGGACCGATCGGACGAACCGCTGACGACTGCGCGCTGGTCTTGGCCGCAATTGCGGGACACGACTCGAGGGACCGAAGTTCGCTTCCGAATTCCGAAGCGGCGTTTCATGATTCTCCGCCCTCCAACTCTGCGCGGCCGTTGCGGATCGGATGGCTCACCAATGCCTGGGAGAAACCGGACCCGGATGTCGCGGCGTTCGCCGAGGCCGCGATTGCGGTCCTGAAGGCTCATGGCTGCCAGGTAGCTGATGCGCAATTGCCGGTTGGGCCGTGGGAAGATGCGGCAACGGTCGTCGTTGCAGTCGAAGGCGCATCCGCGTTTCAGGACCTGATTGAATCGGGACGCGTGTCCGAACTGACCGATCCACTAGGGCAGATCGCTGGCTACGTGAACCAGCAGATTGCGGCGTCCGACTACATGCGCGCGCTGCGCGTCGGGACAATTCTGCGCCAGAAAATGGAGCCACTTTTCGCGCGCTTTGACGTCATTGCCGCACCGACGCTGCCGGTCACGGCAACCACACTTGAGACAAATCTGGAAACCGATCTCAGTTTTGCCGATCCTCTTGGCGCAATTGGCAATCTGCTCGGGCTTCCAGCTATCAGCGTACCGTGCGGGCTGAAAAACAAGGCATTGCCGACCGGCATCCAGTTTTTGGCGCAGGTGCACAACGACGCGCTCGTCCTCGACGTGGCGCGCCTATACCAACAGCACACCGCGTGGGCTTCAATGCAACCGCCTATGGATTAACCCGCATTTCTCACGAGAATTCTGCGGAAGTCCAGTAGCACAGGCTTCAGCCTGTGTGGTTTTGATTTCGGTGGCCGCCGAGAAAAGCACACAGACTGAAGTCTGTGCTACTCGAGGCGCCCTCGCGCTGCGTCTCAATTCTACGCAGGGAGTTGCCATTCCGGAGCCTACTTCCCGGGGTGAGTGTGAGAAAGGCGGATTATTTAATTGAATAAATATTTTCCTAAATCGGGCTTCGCCGCCCCGTGCTTGAATTTACCCAATCGAATGGTAGAAGGGTTGGTTGTGGACAGACGTCAGGAGATTTTTCCCGTATACAAAGCCATGCCGACAGCCGCATTCATCTTGAGCTGCGCCAGCGCGCGGACTTCGCTACGGCTGCGAATGCCGCCCGCTGCCGTGATCGGGCGCCGCGTCGCTCGGCGCAGCGTGCGGAACCAGCCCAGATTTGTGCCGCGCATCGTGCCTTCCGCGTCCACATACGTGCAAAGGAATTCCGACGCGTATTTTTCCAGTTCTGGAATCACTTCTTCCGGACGCAGCCGCAGTTTTTCCCGCCATCCCCGCACCAGGATGTGACCGCCCTCTGTATCGAGCGCGACAATGATCCGCCGCCGGCCGATCCGGGACACCAAACGCTTGAGGAACGCGATGTTCACGCGGCCGTTGCGGAATGCGGCACTGCCGACAATGACTTTCTCCGCTCCCCAGCCCGCAATTTTCGCGGCCCGCGCCACGGTACGGATTCCTCCGCCCACGCGGACGCGCATCTTACGCTTGCCCGCAGTCACGCAAAGTTTTCGCACGAGCGCCGCGTTGCTTCCCTTCCTCATTGCGGCGTCGAGATCGATCACATGAATTAGCGGGTAGCCGCCGAACCGGTCGAGCAAACCCAGGACGTCTTTCACGGCCAGCCGGCGCTCGCGTCCGTGGACAAGCTGGACAGCGCGCCCGGATTGCAGATCGATGCAAGGAATCAGCATGTGGAAAAGATCAACCTGTCTGGCGCACGGAAATTCCATGTTCGCCGAGATATCGCTTGAGTTCGCCAAGCCCTTGGATGCGATCGTGAAAAATCGAAGCAGCCAGCGCCGCATCGGCGCGGCCTTCGCGGAACACTTCGAGAAAAGTTTCCGGCGCATCCGCGCCGCCCGAGGCAATCACCGGAACATTCACCACGCGTGAAATCGCAGCCGTGAGCGCGCAATCGAATCCCGTACGCATGCCGTCGCGATCCATGGACGTGACCAGGATCTCCCCGGCGCCGCACTCCACCCCTTGATGCGCCCAGGCGACCGCGTCCAAACCCGTGGGTACGCTTCCGCCGCGCACGAACGCCTCCCAGCGATCGTCGACGCGCTTCGCATCGATCGCCAGCACCACGGCCTGCGAACCAAACTCCGCCGCCAGCGACGTGAGCAATTCCGGGTGTCGAATCGCAGCCGTGTTTACGGTCAGCTTATCGGCGCCGGCGCGAAGGATCGCGCGGCCCTCATCGACCGTGGCGACGCCGCCGCCGGCTGTCAGCGGAATCGCTAACTCGGCCGCGACGCGGCGAATCGTTTCGAGAAATGTGGGGCGATGGTCGCGCGATGCCGCGATGTCGAGAACGACGAGTTCGTCAGCGCCTTCGATGTTGTACCGCGCCGCGAGGGCAGCGGGATCTCCGGCATCGCGCAAATTGACGAACTGCACACCCTTGACGACGCGCTCGCCGTCGGTGTCCAGGCAAGGAATGATGCGGTGCGCGAGGCTCATTGTTTCTTACCTGCGCCCCGCACGAAGTTCGATAGCACTTGCGCGCCGGCAGGTCCCGACTTCTCCGGATGAAACTGCGTCGCGAAAACGTTTTCATGTTCGAGCACGGCAACGAACGAAGCGCTGTGGTCGCACAGTGCGACGGCCGCTTCTCCAGCGTCAAGCGCCGCGTAGGAATGCGCAAAATAAAAGTAAGCGTCTTGCGGAACGCCTTCGAGCAATGCGCTGGGGCGCACGCGGCGAAGCTGATTCCATCCCATATGCGGGAGGCGGTCGGTCGGCGGCAGCGCGGAAACATTCTGCGGGAAGAGACCGAGTCCCGCATCGCCAATCGCCTCGTCGCTGGCCGCGAACATGGCTTGCAGCCCGAGGCAAATTCCCAGCAACGGAACGCCGCTCGCCACGGCATCGCACAAAGGCTTTACCAGGGAGCGCTCGGTGAGCGAGCGCATCAGCGCGCCGAAATGGCCGACGCCGGGAAGAATCAAGGCGTCGCACGACGCAAGCGCTTCCGGTGAAGACGCGCGTCGCGATTCGACGCCGAGACGCGTGAGCGCGCGTTCGACCGAAGGGAGATTCCCTGCGCCATATTCAACGAGTGCGATGATCATAGCAGCCCCTTCGTGCTGGGAAGAATGCGCTTCAGTTGCGGATCGCGCGTAGCGGCAAACCGCAGCGCCCGCGCGAACGCCTTGAAAATCGCCTCCACTTGATGGTGCGAAGAGCGGCCATAGAGCAGCCGCAGGTGAACGTTCGCCCCTGCCGCCTGCGCGAAGCCGCCGAAAAAATCCTCCAGCAATTCCGTTTGCAAGCCGCCGACGTGTTTGGCCGAAAATTTCCATTTGCAGACCAGATGCGGCCGGCCGCTGAAGTCGATGGCGGCGGCCGCGAGCGTTTCGTCCATGGGCATTAAGAAGTATCCCGCGCGCAAAATACCGCGCTTGGAGCCCAGCGCTTTCTTGATCGCCTCGCCGAAGACGATGCCCGTGTCCTCGACTGTGTGGTGCTGGTCCACGTCGAGGTCGCCGCGCGCGGTAAGTTCCAAATCCATGGCGCCGTGGCGCGCTACGAGAGTCAGCATGTGATCGAGGAACGGAATTCCCGTAGAGATTTTTGCACGGCCACGCCCATCGAGATTCAGGCGCACCAGGATGTCGGTCTCCGTTGTGGTGCGACGCAGATTGGCTTTTCTCATTGCCAGAATTTCTCCAAATCCCTGACGCTGTGCAGTACGGCCAGGGCGCCCAACTCGCGCAGCTTCTTTGCGCGGAACCGGTGCGCATCGCTGCCTAGAGGGAGAACACCCAAAAAAGGCACGCGCGCACGTTTGGCGGCGAGGGCGTCGTCAATGTTGTCGCCAAGATACACAGCGTCGCGCGGCGCCGCGCCATCGAGCAGCAGGTGTAGCCCCTCGGGGTCCGGCTTGCCCTTGTCCACATCATCCAAAGTGACCGCGCGGCGGAAAAGCTTGTTCGCAGGGCTGCGTTCGAGCGTGTGCCGCAACTCACGGCGCGTGCGTCCGGTGAACAAGGCGAGATCCGCGCGCCGCGACCAGCGCTCCAGGCGCGCAGGCGTTACAAGCCACTTTTCGCGAGACACATTGCCGGGCCGACCGTTGGTGCCCCAATAAAACTTCTGGAATCGCGCCTTAACTGTGGCATACGGAATGGGCTTTCCCAATGAGGCGATCCAATCGGTCGTCAGTCGCCAGTCATCGTTGTAACCAGAGCGATTCTTCCACTGGTGGATTTCGGCATACATGGGACGTCGCCCGGTGAAGAAGCGAATCGTCTCGAGGATGGACCGATGAAACGACCCGCGCACATCCACCAGGACGCCGTCAACGTCAAAGATCACGAGCTTTGGCGCGAGCTTCACAGAATTTCCTCGATTGCGCGCAGTAGGCGGCGGGTTTCCGCCCGAGTGCCCGCGCTGATGCGCATGAATCCTTCCCGCGGAAAATCCTTTCGCTCGCGCACCAGGATGTTCTTCCGTTCGAGAGCGCGCACCAAGCGATGCGCTCGGGGACCGAAATCCACAAGCACGAAATTTGCCGCGCTCGGATAAATCCGCGCGCCGAGGCGGGTGAGCCCTTTCTCCAGCAGCGTGCGGCTCTGCAGAACTTCCCGTGTGTAGGCGCGGAGAAATCGCGCGTCGCGAATCGAAGCTTCCGCAGCCACAAGCGCAGCCGTGTTCACCGGATACGGCGTGCAGGCTCGACGCATCACAGAAAGAATCTCCGGTTTTGCGAACAAGCACCCCAGCCGCAACGCCGCCAAACCGGCCGCTTTTGAAAACGTGCGCGCGACCAGCAGATTTGAATACCGGCGAATCCATGGAAGAATCGTGAGGCCGGAAAAATCGAAGTAGGCCTCATCCACCAACACCAGCGTTCGTGGCGCGGCGCGCAAAATCCGGCGCAATTCTTCAGGCCGAACCAAAGTGCCGGTGGGATTGTTCGGATTCGCGATAAACAGCACGCGCGGGGTGCGAGACGAATTACGAGATGATGATCCGCGAAGTTCTCGCAACACGTCCGCGACCGGGAAATTCATCTCGCTGTCGTACCGCAACGCAACGACGCGCGCGCCAGCCAATTCTGAAAAAAACCGGTACATATCGAAGGTGGGTTCGGCGACCAGAACCGTGTCGCCATCTTCGATAAAGGTGTCGGCAATCAAGTGCAAGGCATCGTCAATACCGTTCGTCAGGTGTATTTCCTCAGGCCGCACGCGAAAGTAGCGGGCCAGGCGGCGCGTCGTCGCCTGATATTCGGGATACAGCGCCATCTGCTCTGCCGTCATACGAGAGAGCGCACGCAACACAGCGGGAGAACATCCCACCGTGTTCTCATTGAAATCGAGACGCAATTTTGCGGCGCGGCCTTCCTCGGGCGCGCCGTAGGGCGCCATCGCGAGCACCGCATGGCGAACCGGAATTCTGGGCAACTTCATTTTTTCACCGGCGAACCTCGACGGCCCGTGCGTGCGCTTCAAGACCCTCGGCCCGCGCCATCGCGGATACCACTGGCGCGAGGCTCTTCAAGCCGGCGCGTGAAATTTGCTGCGTGCTGGAACATTTCACGAAGTCCGAAACGCCCAATCCGCCTCGCGTTCGCGCCCAGCCGGACGTCGGCAATACGTGATTCGTGCCGCTGGCATAATCGCCGATCGGCTGCGCGCTCCACGGCCCGAGAAACACGCTGCCGGCCTCGGAAAGTTTCTCGACGAGGCTTCGGTCCGCAAACGGAACGCTCAAATGTTCCGGCGCGACGCGGTTGGCAAAGCGAATCGCGGCATCCAACGAAGGCGCAACAAGGATGGCGCTCGCGGCTTGCAGCGATTTCCAGGCCGGATTCGTCTTTGGCAACTCGCGAAGCTGGCGGGCAACTTCCGCACCCACGTCGCGCGCCAGCCGCTCCGATGTCGTGACGAGGAGCGCTACAGCATCGGGGTCGTGCTCCGCCTGCGCGAGCAAATCCGCGGCGATGAACTCCGGCTTCCCGCCCGTCGCGAGAATCAGCACCTCCGTGGGGCCCGCGGGCATATCGATCGCACAATCGTTTGAGACGATGCGCTTCGCGGCCGTGACGTAGCGATTGCCGGGGCCGCAGATTTTGTCGACGCGCGGGATGGATCGCGTGCCGTACGCGAACGCGCCAATCGCCTGCGCGCCGCCGATCCGAGCAATTTCCTTGACGCCGAGAATCTCGGCAGCTGCGAGCAGTGCGGAACTCGGCTTCGGGCAGGCTACGATGATGCGTCCAACACCGGCCACCTGCGCTGGAATCGCCGTCATCAGTAAAGTGGAAAAAAGCGAAAAACGGCCGCCGGGAATGTAGCACCCGATAGTTCCAAGAGGAGTTACGCGTTGTCCGACGCCCACGCCCGGCTCAACTGTGATCGTCCATGAACGCGGGCGCTGCTGCTCGGCGACGCGGCGGACATTCCGCGCAGCATGTTCAATGGCGCGGAGAAGATCGCGCGAGACGTCGCGGCGCGCGGCGCGCAACTCTGCCCGGCTGACCCAAATTGTGCCGCGTGTCAGACGAAGTCCGTCGAGCCGCCGCGCCCAGCGAAACAGGGCGGAATCGCCGTTTCGGCGAACGTCAGCGAGAATGCGCGAGGCCACTCGCTCGGCAGCCGCATCGTGCGAGCTGCGCCGCGCGAGAAATTTCGCGGCAACCGCGTCGGTGAGTTTGAGAATACGCATCAGGGCGATCCCGGACCTCAGAGCACAATTTTGTTCAGCGGATATTCGACGATTCCTTGCGCACCAGCCGCCTTCAAGCGCGGGATGATGGTGCGCACGACGTTTTCATCGATGATCGTATTTACTGCGATCCACTCCGGATCGCTCAACGTGGATACGGTCGGATTCTTCAGCGCCGGAAGCACGCCCAGCACGGCTGCAAGATGCTCCTTGCGAACGTTGAGCATAATGCCGACCTTGGTGTACGCCGCGATGGCTCCGGTCAGCAGGAGCACGAGATTGGAAATTTTCTCGCGCTTCCAGGTATCGGCGAAAGAGGCTCGATTGGCGATGAACACGGTGCGGGATTCCAGCACGGTATCGACGATGCGCAGGCGGTTGGCGCGCAACGACGAACCGGTTTCCGTCACCTCCACGATGGCGTCCGCGAGCTGCGGCACTTTCACCTCGGTTGCGCCCCAGGAAAATTCCACGCGGGCCGTGACGTCGTGCCGCGCAAGATATTTCTTCGTAAGATTTACGACTTCGGTGGCGATGACCTTCCCAGCGAGGTCTTTCACCGACTGGATCGGCCCGTCCTCCGGCACGGCGAGCACCCAGCGCACGGGCGCCAGACTCTGCTTGGAATACAGCAGCTCGCCGATTTCCTCGACGTCGGCGCCTGTTTCGCAGACCCAGTCGCGGCCAGTAATCCCCGCGTCAAGGGCGCCCGTTTCGACGTAGCGCGCCATTTCCTGCGCGCGGACCAGCATGCATTCGATTTCCGGATCATCGACTCCTGGAAAGTAGCTGCGCGTATTGATCGAAATGCGCCAGCCGGCCTTTGCAAAAAGCTGCACCGTGGCGTCCTGCAGACTTCCTTTCGGGATGCCGAGGCGAAGCGTGCTCATCACTGCGCATCCTTTCCGTACACAGCGTCAGGATCGAACGTCCGTTCGTCAACGACTTCGGCCGCGCCACCGTCCGAAAGCCGCCTGAAAAAACACGAGCGATAGCCCTCGTGGCAAACACCCGGTCCGATCGCATCGACGCGAATGAGCAGCGCGTCCACGTCGCAGTCCACGCGCATTTCGCGGACGCGAAGCACGTGTCCGCTCTGCTCGCCTTTGCGCCACAGTTTGTTGCGCGAGCGGCTGAAGAAAGTTACTTCGCCGCTGGCGCGCGTCGCGGCATAGGCCTCCGCATTCATGAACCCCAGCATCAGGACCTCGCCCGATCGCGTGTCTTGAATGATGGCGGGAAGCAATCCGCCCAGTTTCGTGAAATCCAGATCCATCCTTCCTCCAAAGTGCCCGGCCCATTGGGCCACAATAAAAAAGCCCGCTGGCGCTTACCGCGCCAGCGGGCCGATGAGTGCGAATCTAAGTGCGCTACTCAAGCCTCCGCGGACACGGTCGTGCGCCGTGATGTGAGTGGTGACCGTGATGTTGCGCGGAAAGCCGCATAGCGAAACAAACTATACAAGAGCCGCATGCGCGCGTCAAGTACGACAATCCGCAGTATCAGACCTCTTTAGAAATGTCCCCTTTTGTTTCAGTGGCATTGAGTTGCTTATGGTTTGTTGTGTATCGGCTGCGGCCAGCGGGGACGCGCGAGGTTTCGCAAATTCACTTGTGGGAGCCACCACCCACTGCTTGACGCGCGGCGAAATGAGGCTCGTCCTCTTCAGCGCAACAGAAATCCGGTCGCGGCGACGCCAAGCCCGGCGAGCCCCGAAACTATTCCCAGGAACCAGTAGAAACGTTTGCGCGAAAGCAAAGCGAGCGATGAAATCACCAGCGCGATTTCAAGAAAAACTTCGCCGAGGTCGAAACGATTCGCTTTGCGTTGCTGGAGAGCGGAGTCCTTCTCAAGGTCCTTCGCCAGTTCCTCAATCTCGGCTTGTTCTTTCGTATAGCGCTCTGCTTCCTTCTGATATTTTTCGCGGACTTTATCGGCCTGCGCCTTGTCCTTGAATTCCATCATCGAGAGCAGGTCCACCCCCATCTCATAGTTATGCCGGCGAATGTTCTTCGCCTGGTAGTAGGACCATTGGTCCGTGGCACGGTTCTGCAGTAGCAATTCTTCGGTGTGCGAGCGATGCCCGAGCAAGGAAACGACAGCCACGCACACCGCGAGGATGGCCATGGTCACCGAAATGGGCGCAAGCGACGGATTTTCGCGGCCATGTTCCGCGTTTTCCTGCAATTCACTGAGTTCGTCCGGCATGGATCTTCACTCCTGGAATAAAATCAGTCCTTAAGTCTCAATACTGACTTCAGCTGGACGGTACGCTACGATGATTGCGTCGCGCTCGCCTGACTCTCGCGAAAAGCCGCGATCGTTCGGTCAATGTCCGCATCGGAATGCGCCGCGGAAACAAACAGCGCTTCAAACTGCGAGGGCGCGAGAAAGACGCCCCGGTCGAGCATGGCCCGGAAGAACGCAGCAAAGCGCTTGGTGTCGCATTTTTTCGCGCCTGCATAATTCCGCACTGGTTCTCCGGAAAAGAAAAGCGTAAGCAGCGATCCCACGCGCACCGCAGTTGCGGGCGCACCCGTTTCCCGCGCCATCGCGGCGATTCCATCCCCGAGACGTTTTGCGCGCGCGTCGAGTAATTCGTAAAATCCCGGTGCGGCAAGCAAATCGAGCGTGGCGATTCCGGCGCTCATGGCGAGAGGATTTCCGGATAGCGTCCCGGCCTGATACACCGGGCCAAGCGGCGCAACGCGGTCCATCAGATCGCGCCGGCCGCCATACGCGGCAACCGGCAGCCCTCCGCCGATTATTTTCCCCAATGTGGTGAGATCCGGCGCAACGCCGAATGAGTTTTGCGCGCCGCCGTAGCAAACCCGAAATCCGGTAATCACTTCATCGAAAATCAGGAGCGCCGCGTGGCGGGTTGTCAGTTCGCGAAGGTTCTGGAGGAAGGGCGGCACCGGTGGAACGACTCCCATATTCGCGGCGATGGGTTCGACGATCACGGCGGCGATCTTGTCCCTGTGCTGGTCGAACAGTTTTTGCACCGCCGCGATATTGTTGTAAGGAGCGTTGAGCGTCAGCGCCGCGAGCGCCTGCGGCACGCCGGGGCACGCGGCGATTCCGAGCGTCGCGAGGCCGGATCCAGCCTCGGACAGAAAGCTGTCCGAGTGGCCGTGATAACAGCCTTCAAATTTGATGATCAGATCGCGATTGGTCGCGGCGCGCGCCAGACGCACCGCGCTCATCGTCGCTTCCGTGCCGGAGCTGACGAACCTGACTTTCTCACATGACGGAATGGCCGCTCTGATGCGCGCGGCGAGTTCAACTTCGAGTTCCGTGGGCATCCCGTAACTGGTGCCTCTGCGCGCCTGTGCGGCGATGGCTTCGACGACCTTCGGATGCGCGTGACCCAGAATCAACGCGCCCCAGGAACACACATAATCGATGTATTCATTCCCATCGGCGTCCCACAGGCGAGCGCCCGCCGCGCGATCGACGACGATAGGATCGCCGCCCACGGCGCGAAACGCGCGCACAGGGCTATTTACTCCGCCGACGAGAACTTCCGTCGCGCGCCGAAAGATTTCTTCAGAGCGGGGACGTTGCTTCATGAACTGTTTCGGTGCGCTCATCGTTCTCATTGGTCCAGGATTTTGAAATCAACAGGCTTTCGTCCAGCGCGCCACGTCTTTGGCGTGATAGGTGAGCACGATGCTCGCGCCGGCGCGTTGAATGCCGGTCAGAATCTCGAGTGCGATTCGCTTTTCGTCGATCCAGCCGTTTGCGGCCGCCGCTTTCACCATCGCAAATTCTCCGCTCACGTTGTACGCGCCGACCGGAACGTCGAAAGTCTCACGGACGCGATGAATGATGTCCAGATAGGCGAGCGCCGGCTTCACCATGACCATGTCCGCGCCCTCGGCCAGGTCCAGCGCGACTTCGCGAAGCGCCTCACGCGCATTGGCTGGGTCCATCTGGTAGCCGCGCCGGTCCCCGAATTGCGGCGCTGACTCCGCCGCCTCGCGGAACGGCCCGTAGAATCCCGAGCAGTATTTCGCCGCATAGCTCATGATGGCGATGTCCTCAAACCCGGCGCCGTCGAGCGCCTTGCGAATCGCGCCCACACGCCCGTCCATCATGTCCGAAGGCGCGACGATATCCGCCCCAGCGCGCGCATGAGACAAGGATTCCGCGGCCAGCAGCTCGAGCGTCGGATCGTTTTTCACTTCGCCATTTTCCACGATGCCGCAATGCCCGTGATCGGTGTACTCGCACAAACATACGTCGGTCATGACCAGCAGGTTCAGCTTGGCGCGGCGAACCGCTTCGATGGCGCGCTGGACGACGCCGTCGGCGGCGTAGGCTTCGCTGCCGCGCGCATCTTTCTTATCCGGGATACCAAACAAAATAATTCCGGGAATGCCGAGCTGCTCGACCTCGCGGCATTCCTCAAGAAATCTATCCACCGACTGTTGCGCGACGCCGGGCATCGAGCCGATCGGGTTTCGCACACCTTGCCCGGGGCAAACGAACATGGGGTAAATGAAGCCGTGCGTCGAAAGTCGAGTCTCGCGCGACAGAGACCGGATCGCTTCGCTCCGCCGCAAGCGGCGCGGCCGGGTTACGGGAAAACTCATGACGACCTCGCTTGGGAAACCGTGGATGATGAAAAATGCTTCACGATCGCCGAAATCATCGAGTCCGCCGTAGCTACAGACGCCTCGATCGCAACAGGCATTCCCACTTTTCTTAGGGCCGCGGCCGTCACTGGACCCACCGCAGCCAGCGCCGCCCGCGCGCCCAGTCGCGACATTACTTCGTGGCCAAATTCCGCGCGCAGGCTCTCCACAGCAGAGGGACTGAAGAACGATATAACATCCACGCGCGCCTCGCGAACCGCTTCAAGAATTCCCGGCTCCGTCGGTCCGATCCCGCCCGTGTGATAAACAACGGTTTCGGTAACCTCAGCGCCGGCATTTTTCAGCGCGTCGGGCAGATCGCGCCTCGCGCGGTCGCTGCGCGGCAACAATACGCGTCTTCCTTCAAGCGAGGCGCCCAACTCCCGCACTAAAGCGGCTCCCTGAAATTCCTGCGCCACATAATCTACAGGAAATCCCCTCCTAGCCGCGGCACGAGCCGTAGCAGGCCCAACAGCGGCGTAGCGCGGCGCCTTGCCCGCACCCACATCGCGTCCCAGTTTGCGGCATCTGTCCGAGAAAAAAAGGACTGCGTTCGCGCTGGTGAAAAAAACCCAGTCGAAGCGTTCGAGTGAACCGATCACCTGGTCGAGATTGGTCGTATCCTCAGGACCAAAAAAACTCACGGCAGGCAGGAGCAGAACTCTTGCGCCCAGCTTTTCGAGACGCTCCTTCATTTCGTGTGATTGTTCCACCGCCCGTGTGATCACGATGCACTTTCCATCGAGTGGCTTGTCGGCGGTCATGCGCGTGTTCCGCGGCCCTCTCGCGCCAGCATCGCGGCCGCTCCCTGCTCGAGCATTTTCGCCGCAACTCTCTCGCCGAGTGGCACGGCCTCTTCCAGCGCGCCCCAACTCTTCTCTCTCATACGTTGAGCTCCATCGGGAGAAAGTACAGCAACTTCCAGCACAAGTTTTCCGTATTCCACGCGTCCCCACGCGCCGATGGAAACTTGACAGCCGCCTTCGAGCCCCGCCAGAGCCGCACGCTCGGCATCCACTCCGCTGCGCGTCTCCGCGTCGTTCAACGGCGCAAGTATACGCAAGGTTTCGGCGTCCTCCGCGCGCGCTTCGATTCCGATCGCTCCCTGCCCCGCTGCAGGCAGGCAGACATCGGTCGGCAGCACTTCGGTGATGTTCCCGCTCAGGCCCAGCCGGTCAAGGCCAGCCTTGGCGAGAACAATGGCATCGTAGTCTCCGCGTTTCAATTTTTCGATTCGCGTATCCACGTTTCCGCGGAGGTCGAGGATTTGCAAATCGCTCCGCGCGTAGAGCAACTGCGACTTCCGGCGCAAGCTGCTGGTGCCCACTTTCGCTCCGGCGCGAAGACGATCGAGCGATGCCCCGCTGGTGGAAAGTAGCGCGTCACGCACATCTTGCCGTTTGCAGATCGCTGCAATCGTCAAGCCGCCCGGAATCTCTGTGGGGACGTCCTTCATACTGTGCACGGCCAAATCTACGCGGCGTTCGAGGAGAGCGTCTTCCAGCTCCTTGATGAAAACTCCCTTCGTTCCGATCTCACTGAAGCTAGCCTGCTGAAATTTGTCGCCGGAAGTCTTCACGATCACGAGTTCCGATTGAACGCCGGCCACGGCGCGAAGCGCTTCGCTGATACTCCTGGCCTGCCAGAGAGCCAGCGCGCTGCCTCTGGTCCCGATTCGCAGGGCCTTCAAGGCTTCTCCCGGTCGAGATGAAAAAAATCCCGCAGAGCTTCGAGATTCTGCAGCTTGCGGCGCAATTCGGGGATGCCGCGAAGGCGTTCGGCAGGGGCAATCACGACGTGGTTGATAAACTCTTCAAGTAAAGTGGCGACGTTAGCGCGATCCCGTTCCGAGAGATTCGATATCGAGGAATGGTGTTCGCGCAAAAACGCCTCGCGTTCGGCCGTAAGTTTCGTACGAAGGGCGCCGAGCACGGCGCCCGCTTCGACTCCCGCCTGCCAGTGCATGAATTTCTCGATTTGCTCTTCGATGATGGCTTCCGCACGGGGAATTTCGGCCTCGCGCGCTTTCTTGTTTTGCTCCACGATTTCGGTCAGGTCGTCGATGTTGTACAAATAGGTGTTGTAGAGGTCGGCCACGCCGGCCGCGACGTTGCGCGGGACGCCGAGGTCGATCATCAACAAAGCCCGATTGCCGCGGCGCCCCATGGCGCGTTCGATTGCCGCACGCGTCAGAATCGGCTCCGCACTCGACACCGAAGTCACGATCAGGTCCGGCCATTCCAGCGCCGCAGTCAGGTTTTCCCACGGGATGACCTCGCCGCCAAATCGCGCAGCCAGATCCACGGCGTGCTCCGGAGTACGATTCAACACTCGCAATTGCTTGATTCCGCGGTCGCACAGGTGCCGCACGACCTGCTCGCTGGTCGCGCCCGCCCCCACGATCAACGCGCGATGATTGTTCATGCGCCCGAAAATTTGTTCCGCCAGCTTTACGCCGGCAAACGCGACCGAAACCGCCCGCGTGCCGATTTCCGTCTCGTTGCGAACGCGCTTGCCTACCTCCAGCGCGCCCTGAAACATGCGATTGAGCACCGGGCCCGTCGCGCCGTGATCGAGCGCAATGCGGTACGCTTCACGCACCTGGCCCAGGATTTCCGCCTCGCCGAGCAGCATCGAGTCGAGCCCCGCCGCGACGCGAAACAAATGGTCCACCGCGTTGCGGTCGCGATGCCGGTAGAGCGAATCATTTAGTTCGGCAGGCTGCAATTGGTGAAACGATGCCAGGAATAGCTCTACCGCGCCGGTGCTGTCCGCGGCAAGCTCGCGGGGAACGCCGTACAATTCACTGCGATTGCATGTGGACAGCACCAGCGTTTCATCCAGAATTCCGCGCGAACGAAGCTGGTCGGCGGCTTCGCACGCCTGTTCGACGCTGAACGCGACGCGCTCGCGCAGCTCGACGGTAGCCGTGCGGTGATTCAGTCCGATGAGAACGATTTCCATTTACGAAATGCTCGCCCAATTCCCGTAGATTCCCGCGTTCACTCCCAATCAGAAGTAACGGTGAAAGTGCGAAAGATACCGGTTCACGATGCTGTAACTGAAAATCACAAACGCAAAATTGAAGATGCACAGCGCCGACGCGCGCGCCCCGCGCCATGCCGGCGTCCGCGCCAGCAGCGTGTATCCCACGTAGGCCGCCAGAATCAAAATCGTAATGACAACTTTTGGATCCCCATTCCAATACCGGCCCTGCAGCCGGTGAGCCCAGATAAATCCCGCCGTCATTCCGACGGCCAGCGACCCGCAACCAATCAGAACGCTGCTGCGCGTCATCCGTTCCAAAACATCGAGCGCCGGGAAGCGCCATCCCACGCTGCCAAGGTTGTGACCGCGCAGACGCCGGTTCTGCAGCAGAAAGATCACGCTCAAGACGAAGGAAATCGCAAACGCGGAGTAGGCCAGAATGTTGAGCGTCACGTGAAAAGCAAATAGCGGGCCCTGCGCCGGGGGCGCCTTAATCGGCTGCGCCGCGCTCGCGTGCGCCATCAAAAACACCACGATCACGATCGGCAACACAAACGGGCCGACGGACCGCTGGCGGTGAATCGCCTCCAGAACCAGATAAGTCGCGGCCAGCAACCACGCGAAAAGCGATAGCGAACCGTAAACGTCGTCATACGGCACCGCATGAATCAGCCGCGACCTAGCAAGCAGCGCCATATAGTGAAGGCCCAGCGCGCCAAGAAGGCACAACGTCGCGCCAATCCCCGCCACACGCGACGGTTCGCGCAAATTCCAAATATAGAGCGCCAGGCTCGCCGCGTAAAACAATAGCGTCGCAAGTACGTAGGGGTTCATCATCAGGAAAAATTCACGCCAAGCACATTTTCTCTGCGCCTCAGTTTTCTCTGTGCTCTCCGTGACCTCTGTGTTAAATCTCCGTCTTTCCTATAACCAGGAAGAAGCTTTTCATCACAGAGGGCACAGAGATCACAGAGAAGAATCAAGAAATTCGGCGCCCACAACCAGTTTCTTCAACATTATAGCCAATTCATGAACCGGAAAGCACGTAACCACTCGAAGCATGCGCCGATGCAGGCAACGCCGACATTTGTTATGATTGTATGTCGCCTAGCCTAACCGCAAATGACCCAATCGGCTCAACCCGTGAACCGCAAAGCCCTATTCCTGAGCGCTTGCCGCTGTGAACCTGTCGAGCGTGTGCCGGTATGGATCATGCGTCAGGCCGGCCGTTACCTCCCCGAGTACCGCGCCGTGCGTCAAAAGCACAATTTCCTGGAAGTCTGCACGACTCCCGAGCTGGCTGTCGAGGTTTCCCTTCAGCCTTTCCGCATCCTGGGCGTGGACGCGGTCATCGTTTTCTCGGATATTTTGATTCCGGCAGGCGCGATGGGGCTGCCTTTCGAACTCACCGACAAGGGCCCCGTCATCGAAGCGCCCCTTCGAACCGCCGCGCAGGTCCATAAACTTGCCGATTTCGACCCGGAGCGGGAAACCGGCTTCCTGATGGAAGCAATTCGCATGTTGAACCGTGAGCTGGGCCCAAATGTTCCGGTGCTGGGCTTCGCGGCAGCCCCGTGGACACTGGCGTGTTACATGATCGAAGGTCACGGGAAGGATGGATTCCCCGCGGCGAAGAGGATGCTCTACAACGACCCGGCCCTCCTCCGCTCCCTTCTGGAGCGCATCGCGCACGCCACGGCCCGCTACCTGAGGGCGCAAATCGCCGCAGGCGCTGCCGCAGTTCAATTGTTTGACACCTGGGTGGGCGAGCTGACGCTCGAGCAATACCGCGAATTCGAACTCCCCGCCACGCAACTTCTGATCGAAGAAATTGGCGCGGGCGACACGCCCGTCATTCTGTACACCAAAGCATCCAGCCATTTGTTGACCGCAGCGGTGGAATCCGGCGCGAACGTGCTCAGCGTTGACTGGCGGGTGGACTTGGCAACTGTGCGCGAACAGGTGGGAATGGGCGTAGCGCTCCAAGGCAACGTGGACCCGTGTGTCCTCCTCGGCCCTGAAGAGGGCGTGCGCCGGGCGGCCTGTGAGGCCGTCGAAAAAACGGGCGGCATCGGCCACATCCTGAATCTCGGCCATGGAATTCTGCAACAGACGCCGGTGGAAAATGCGCGCGCTTTTGTGAACGCGGGGCAAAACGCTCCGGTCACAGCCGATGTGCGTTCGGAAAGGGCGAGGTAGGGTCTTTCCATGAGCGATTCCAACCTCCATCTGCAACTAAACCGCGAACGCTTCGAAATCACCGAAGCCTTTCTCGAAAAATACAATCGTCCTGGACCGCGCTACACCAGCTATCCCACAGCGCCCGTCTGGCAGGACAATTTCGGACCGGATGATCTGGAACAGTTCTACGCGGGCGCGAACGCCGCGCGCACACCGGTCTCGCTGTACATGCATCTTCCTTTCTGCGAAAGCCTGTGCCTGTTCTGTGCATGTAATGTGGTCATCGCGAAGGATCATGCCGTTGCGCCGCCGTACATCCAAATCCTGGAACGCGAAATCGAGCACGTCAGCAAATTCGTATCCCGCGACCGCCCTATCGTGCAATTTCACTGGGGCGGCGGCACGCCAACCTATCTAACTCCCGAGCAGATGGAGCAGCTCTTCCGCTACACGGCGGAGCGCTTCACCTTCGCCCCCGACGCGGAAATCGGCATCGAAATCGACCCGCGCGTCACAACGCAGGCGCACCTGCAGGCGCTCCGCCGCCTCGGCTTCAATCGGCTAAGCATGGGCATTCAGGATTTTCACCCCGAGGTGCAGGAAGTTATTCACCGCATCCAACCGCTGGAAATGACGCGCGACCTCATTGCGGGAGCGCGGCAGCTTGGCTTCGACAGCATCAATGTGGATCTGATCTACGGCCTGCCGCTGCAAACGGCCGATCGCTTTGCGCATACGGTTGAGCAAGTGGTGGCGTTATCCCCGGACCGCGTTGCCATGTTCAGTTACGCGCACGTCCCCTGGCTGCGCAAGCAGCAAGGCGCCCTGGCGATGCACTTGCCCGAAGGCATGGAGAAATTTAGGATTTTCCGCGCGGGCCTCGAACACTTCCTGGACGCCGGATATCTCTACATCGGCATGGACCATTTCGCGCGGCCAAACGACGAACTTGCCGTAGCCCAGCGCCAGCGCACGCTGCATCGCAATTTTCAGGGCTACACAACCAAGGCCGGCGCGGACCTTTACGGCTTGGGCGTGAGCGCGATCAGCGGCATCGGCTCTTGCTATGCGCAAAACGACCGCGACGTCAATCCCTATCGCGAACGCGTCGAGCGCCGCGGCCTCGCCACCATGCGCGGCTATCGCCTGAGCGATGACGATTTGCTCCGCCGCACAGTGATTAGCCGCATTCTCTGCCACGGCGTTCTGCACACCAGCGAAATTGAGCGCGAGTTCGGCATCGTTTTCGACGATACGTTCGCCCCGGAAATCGCGCGCCTCGCCCCCTTTATTTCCGACGGCCTCGTCGACTTCGATGGTGGCGTGCTCACCACCTCCCTGCTGGGGCGGATTTTCATCCGCAATATCGCCATGGTTTTCGATCCCTATCTTGAAAAACAAAAATTGGAAAGCCGCCCGCTTTTTTCAAAGACGCTCTGAAAAACGGATCGAGGTTTCGTGTCTATTCCGGCGCTAACTCCGTTTCCAGCGATTGTCATCGGCGGAGGAATTTCCGGCTTGGCCTGCGCCTATCATCTTCAACAGGCCGGGATTCCCGTGCGCGTCTTGGACGCCGGAGCCCGCCCCGGCGGCGTTATCTCGACGCTTGAACAAAATGGCTTTCGCTTCGAGCTCGGCCCGCAGAGCTTTCTCTCCAACGAACCGCTCCTCAAACTGATTGACGCGCTTGGCCTGAAGAATGAACTCCTGCGTGCGGACTCGCGCGCCCCGCGATACATTCTCTTTCGCGGTCAGTTGGTCCCAGCGCCGCACGCACCGCCGCACCTGCTGACGACGCCGTTGCTCGGCGTGCGCACAAAATGGCGGCTTTCCACGGAAATGTTTCGCCGCACGAAACCGCCTTCAACCGACGAATCCATCGCCGCGTTCGTGCGCCGAAAATTCGGCGATGAACTGCTGGACCGCATCGTCGCACCCTTCGTTTCGGGCATTTATGCGGGCGATCCGGAAAAGTTGAGTCTCCGAGCGGCGTTTCCGAAACTCCATGAATTCGAGACGAAGTATGGAAGCGTGCTGCGCGGCACGATGAAATCACGCCCGGCAAAAGGCACGCCCCGTCCCGGCCTGTGTTCGTTTCGCGATGGAATGGAAACGTTGCCCCGTGCGCTAGGCGTCCGGCTTGGCGACGCGCTACTCAGTGAAGCGCAAGTCGTAGGAGTGCGCCACGGCAAAGCCAACGGAAATTCGTCCTTTGAAGTGGATGTCACGCGGAAAGGTCATCGGGAAACACTCTTGGCGAGCGCAGTCATCATGGCCGCTCCAGTGAATGCAGCTTCGGAGATTTTGAAGGGCGCGTCGGAACAATTCGCCGCCCCATTTGCGCGGATTGAATACGCTCCCATCGCCATCGTGGCGGCAGGTTATCGCCGCGACCAGGTACGCCACGCAGGAAATGGATTCGGATTCCTGGTGCCGCGCAGCGAAGGAAAGCGCGTGCTGGGCACGGTCTGGAATTCCTCCCTCTTCCCCGGACGTGCGCCCGAAAACATGGCCTCTTTCACCAGCTTCGCCGGCGGCGCCACCGATCCTGCATTGTGCGGCATGAGCGACGATCAAATTGGCGAAATCATATGCGGTGAAGTCGGAAAAATCCTCGGCATCACCGGTCCGCCCGTGATGCGCCTGGTCCATCGATACGCCCGCGCCCTGCCTCAATACAACCTCGGCCACTCCGAAACCGTTTCGGCGCTAAGCGCGGCGGCTTCCTCAGTGCCAGGATTATTTCTCACTGGAAACTACTTGTCCGGCCCTTCGATTGGCTCTTGCATCGAACAGGCAAATCAGACTGCCGATGCCGTTCGCGTTTACCTAGCTTCGATCGGCGTAGCTGGCGTGGGAGCCGTAGCTCACGCCTGAACCCTTTTAGACAACAATTTCCGTGCCCGCTTATGGGAGCGACCAAGAATTTGTAGGTGTCCAAGCGACGAACAGGGTTATACTCTGCCAAATCGAAGGTGGCGCGAGCCCATGGCGATCCTCTCCGGCAGACGTCTCGGGCCTTACGAAATTCTCTCCGCCATCGGTGCGGGCGGAATGGGCGAAGTGTATAAAGCCCGTGATACCCGGCTCGATCGAATTGTCGCTATCAAGGTTCTTCCCACTCATCTCGCTGATCGAGCTGAATTGCGCGATCGGTTCGAGCGTGAGGCCCGCACCATCGCAAGCCTGAATCATCCCCACATCTGCGTCCTCCACGATATCGGCCAACAAGATGGAATCGATTATTTAGTGATGGAGCATTTGGAAGGTGAGACGCTCGCGCATCGGCTCCTGAAAGGTCCGTTACCGCTCGAACAAGGGTTGCAGTACGCGATCGAGATCGCCGACGCGCTGGACAAGGCGCATCGCAAGGGTGTCACGCATCGCGACCTGAAGCCCGGCAACATCATGCTCACCAAGTCGGGTGCGAAGTTGCTGGATTTCGGGCTGGCTAAGTTGAAGCAGGAGGTGACTCCGGCCAACGTGCAGCTCTCCCAACTCCCCACGGAGAGCGATCCGCTGACGGCCCAAGGAATGATCGTTGGGACATTGCAGTACATGGCGCCGGAGCAACTGGAAGCCAAGGAAGCAGACGCACGGACTGATATTTTCGCATTTGGTGTAGTCGTTTATGAAATGGTGACGGGCAAGAAGGCGTTTGCGGGCAAGAGCCAGGCAAGCGTGATCTCCGCAATTATGTCCTCCGATCCGCAGCCGATTTCTTCGCTTCATCCGATGACGCCGCCGGCGCTGGATCGAGTGGTGAAGAAATGTCTCGCCAAAGAACCAGAAAAAAGATGGCAGGCGGCTAGCGATGTTTGCGACGAATTGAAATGGATCGCCGAGCAGGGATCGCAGACCGAAATGCCGGCACCTGGAACCACGCGGCGAAAAGTCAGGGAACAGGTGGCCTGGGCGCTAGCGGCGATTGCGCTCGTCGTTGCGGTGTTGGCCACGGCGGTTCCCTACTTCCGCAGGACTCCCGCAGAAGTACGGCCCGTTCACTTCACGATCAGCGCTCCCGAAAAGGAGAGCTTTCCCGTGCTTGCCAACACGGCCAACTATCTCAGTGTTTCGCCGGACGGCAGCAGGCTGGCATTCGTTGCTGTGGACTCTACCGGCCATTCCATGATCTGGATACGCGCTCTCGATTCTCACATCGCGCAGCAGATCCCGGGGACGGACGACGGGAATGGACCTTTCTGGTCTCCGGATAGTCGTTTCATTGCTTTTACCGCTAATTCTTTACTCAAGAAGGTGTCCGTTGCGGGAGGTCCCCCTCAAACCTTGGCGGCTTTTCCTGGTATTGGCATGGGAACGTGGAACCGGGAGGGAGTTATTTTGTTCTCATCGGGTAGCGCGAGTGCGATTCTTCGTGTGTCCTCGGCGGGCGGCTCGGCGACACCGGCCACTGTGCTCGACGCATCCCGTCAGCAGGACTTTCATTCCTGGCCGTACTTCCTGCCGGACGGAAGACACTTTCTCTACTTGGGGCATAGCACGAATACGGGAAATAGCGCCATCTATGTGGGGTCCCTCGATTCGAAAGAGACGAAGCTCCTTCTGAACGCCAACTCCCAAGCCTTGTACAGCCCGCCCGGGTATCTGCTGTTTGTTCGTGCGGGGACCTTGTTGGCCCAACCTTTCGACGCAAATCGCATTGAGCTCAAGGGAGACGCTTCTCCCGTCGCCGAAGGCGTGCAGTTCAATATCATTAACGGAAGGGCGGCCGTCGCCCTCTCGGAAAACGGCATACTGGCCTATCGAGTGGTTCCTACGAATGCTCAAACCAAGCTGGTGTGGGTAGACCGCAAGGGGGGCGAGCTGCCGCTGCCCGCGCCGCCCCGCGCCTATCGGAACCCAAGGCTTTCCCCCGATGGCCAGCGTGTAGCCATAACGATAGACGAATTGGGGAGCCAGGAGTGGCTCTTGGACATCGGTCGGGACACACTGACCCGGCTGACGTTCGAAGGGAGTTACAACGGCGCCGTCGCTTGGACGCCCGACGGTAAGCGGATAGCGTTTGGGACGGACAGGGCGGGGCCCCGGAACTTGTTCTGGCAACTGGCGGACGGCAGCGGCGGCGCGGAGCGCTTGACAACGAGTAACCTCGGTGATGTCGCCAGTTCCTGGTCCCTGGACGGGCAGACGCTGGCCTACGAGGAATCCAGCCCCGGGGCGGGTTTCGACCTATGGGTGTTTCGGGTGAGCGACCATAAAACCCAGCCATTTCTGCAAACGCGGTTCAATGAAATCGCCCCTCGATTTTCACCCGATGGCCACTGGCTCGCCTATGCTTCGGATGAGTCGGGCCGCTACGAAATTTACGTGCAGCCCTATCCGGGCCCTGGGGGCAAATGGCAAATCTCGACGGACGGCGGCACGGAACCCGTTTGGGCGCGCAACGGAGAGCTGTTCTACCGGAATCGAGACAAGATGATGGCCGTGGGGACGACCACACGGTCGAACTTTTCCGCGGACAAGCCGAAGGTACTCTTCGAGGAGCACTACGCCACCTATAACACAATGCCTGCCTACGACGTCACGCCCGATGGCCAACGCTTCCTGTTGGCGAAGACCGGGGAGCAGGGTCCTCAGGAAATAAACGTTGTGCTGAACTGGGTTGAAGAGCTGCAGCGCAGCCTGCCGGCTGGGACGAAGTAAATCCAGCGTGGCCAGCAAGGGCATCTCCCTCGTATCCAAAGTCCTCGTAAACGGTGTTCTCGCAAACTGCCACACCACCACAATTTCGCTCCAATTCCCAGGCCCGAGTAAGTAAGATAATGCGGCACCAAGCCCGCGGGCCCGATCTAATCCATTTGGCCCGTTCTTCCGTATTGATAGAGAAGCGGAAAAGGAATGCGATTTTGTTGCTTGCGGTCGTTCAAACCTGGCCCGAGGGAAATCAGCCGACGGACGCGTCGCTGATGGAGCGCATACTCCAGCGCGACGCCGAAGCCCTCGAAGCACTCTACGACCGTTACGCGCGCCCCGTATACTCTCTGGTTCTACGGATTTCGCAGCAGCCGGCCTCGGCCGAGGAAATCGTGCAGGACGTATTTTTGCAACTCTGGCGCAACGCAAAACGCTACCAAGCCGAGCGCGGACCGCTCGAGCCCTGGTTGTTCACCGTGGCGCGGAATCGGGCTCTCGATTTCCTGCGCCTGAAACGCGAGAAGCAGCGCCGCCGCGAGGATTCGGCCGATTTCGATCTTCCGCCCTCCGCCGTTGTCCGGCCGGACCCGGAAGGCGCGATGGACCAATCCCGCCGCGCGGAAAAAGTCCGCGCGCTGATGAATTCCCTTCCCGAATCGCAGCGCCGCGCCATCGAGCTCGCTTTTTTCGAAGGCCTGACGCACAGTGAAATTTCCGCGGCCATCGGCCAGCCGCTCGGGACGGTGAAAAGCTGGATTCGGGGCGGCCTGCTGCGCCTTCGCGAATCTCTGGAGGAAACCCGCTCGTGATGGATTGCGAACAACTCGCCCCGCTCTACGAAGAGTACGCGCTCGGCGTGCTCGAGGGCGAGGAGCGCGCGGAAATCGAAGCGCACCTGGCGCGTCAGTGCCCGCATTGCACTCCCGGCATCGAAAAAGCGCGCTGGGTCGTCGCTCAGCTCGCGCAGTTGTCGCCCCAAACGCATCCTCCTCCATCGCTAAAGGGCAAAATTCTGGATGCGGCCAAATCGTCCGCCAACGTCGCTGAATTTGCGAAGCCCGCTCCAAGCCGGGCCACCTTTCCGGTCTGGGCCTGGGTCGCAGCGGCGGCACTCGCCATAATGACGGGATATTCGATTCGCCAGATGGGCAATCAAAAGACGCAGTTGGCTGAACTGCGCCAGAAAATGAGAATCGCCACGCTGCAGAACAAGGCGCTCCAGGATCAACTTGAAGTGAACCGCCAAATCACCACTGTCATGATGGCGCCGGATTCAATGCCCTTGAAGCTGATGCCCAAGGACAAGAACATGCCCATGGTGCACGCCTATTTGCACCCGCACATGGGCGTAGCGCTCACCTGCGAACAAATGCCCGCCATACCCGCCGCGCTCACGCTGCAACTATGGTCTGTCTCGAAAAATGGAAAGCCCATGAGCGTTGCGATTTTCCACCCCGACTCGCAAGGCCAGATTGCCATCGTAGCTCCCGTGAACATGCCGATGAACGAAATCGCCATGCTAGCGGTAACCGAAGAACCCGCCGGCGGCAGCCCCCAACCCACCACCTCCATAGCCTGGAGCGCACAAGTAAACTAGCGACCCGCTCCCCGCCCTCTCTGTGCCCCTCTGTGGCTTTTCTCTGGGTACTCTGTGTTAAATCTTTGATGTCTAGCGCGCCGACAAACACAGCCATTCACCACAGAGGGCACAGAGATCACAGAGAAAACCAGACCGAGAAAATCAAGAGCATCAGCTAAGAATCCCTCGTTACCTGCCACTTTTCTCACCTAATTTCCGCCGCTTCGCGCGCGCCTCAAGCCGTGCCTCGCGCCGTTCGCCAGCCTCGCGATAACGCCGGCGCTCTTCCCGAGTTTTAAAAATCAGAGGAGGCACGGGAGTTGGCTTGCCGCTCTCATCCAGCGCGACAAACGTCAGAAAAGCCGTGGTAGTGTGTTTCCGATCTCCCTTGCTGTAGTTTTCCGAAAATACTTCCACGCCCACTTCGATCGAAGTATGAAACGCGCGATTCACCTGCGCTTCCAGCACGATGAGTTCCCCCAAGCGTATCGGGTTCAGAAAATCCAAGTGGTCGACCGACGCAGTAACCACTTGACGGTGACAATGCCGGTGCGCAGCAATCGCGCCCGCGACATCGATCAAGTGCATCACGCGCCCGCCCAGGATATTTCCAAGAAGATTCGCGTCCTGCGGAAGCGCCAGTTCGATCATCTCCGTTCGCGAAGCGCTGGTTGGGCGGCCAGGAAGTGAATTCCCACCGCGAATCTTCGATAATTTTGCGGATCGTTTCATGCGTGGTTCAAGACTCCGAAGTGGCGGGCGCATTTGTATCTAAGACCGCCATTCCTTCCTCATATGCTTCGAGATTGTCATCTAGCCACACCTGCCCCGGACGAAGTTTATGGAATCGGACGGTCGCTTGTCGTCCATCAAAAGATACGATAACTGTAAAGCTACTCGTGAAGCGCTCGGCTAGAGCCCTCGTCAATCGCCGTGCGAGTTCTAGGGCTTCCTGCAAGCTCTTGGTATGAAGGTGGTTGATGAAGCACTCGTACCCTGTTTCATCGTAAGTGTCGGTAACACGCGCGAACGCAGAATTATGGGCCCCTGATGCAAGGAGCACACAACCCCGGTCTTCCACGAAGCCTCTGGCTAGGACATTTGATAATCCGGGGGAGACCCCAGACTCATGGGCTTGTAAGTCCCTCATAAACCGGCTCATTCTTTGGTTGGTCCTCATTCGGATGTCTCAGTCATTCTTCTGCGCTTACAGTTCCACAAGTGAAAGTAGGCGGCAGAGCAGAATGCGCGTCGATGTTCCACAGAGCAATTCAAACTTGCCCTGCGCTGATTCCGTCCACTACTTGGTGTTCGCTCCCAGGGCGACTATAATACGCGCTTCCAACCCATGACCCAACCACAGAAGAAAACACGCCGCCAGATGCTCGAAGAATTCGTCGCCGCAAAACCGAATGACGCCTTCGCGCGTTACGGCCTCGCCATGGAGTGCGCCAACTCCGGCGATGCCAGCGCCGCCGACCAGCAGTTCAAGACGTTGCTCGGCGCTCATCCCGACTACGTCGCGGCATACTTCCAGTATGGACAATATCTCGCCCGGGCTGGGCGCAAGGAAGAGGCTCGATCCACACTAACCGCCGGAGTCGCCACAGCCCGGCGCACCGGCGACGATCACGCCCGCTCAGAAATGGAAACGGCCCTAGCCGAATTGGGCTGACGGGACCTTACTCTTCGCCACTGAATTTCCACAATAGTAAGGGCTCGTTTGTTGTAGCACCCGCTTCGTGCGGCTAGCGAAGACGAACCATCAAGGGAGCCTAGGTGGCCAATTCCGCGTTGCTGGGAGTCCCGGAGGGACGTCACACCGTAGCCCACGGCGGGAGCCGTGGGAACAGAACCCCCAACGACAAGAAAGCCCCGACAGGGGCGGCACTTCGGCCTCATGCAAACGAACGTAGCCCGCTAACTCGCGCGGGCATTTGCCTGAATTGAACTCGAACTCGCCCGTTACTAGGCAGTGTCACCTCTTCCCAGCGCGCTTGCCCGCCTCTTTCGCCAGTGCTACGTTCGATAGAGTGCTTCTCCATGCGGAGTCTGGCGAACCATGGCCCTGAGTGTTGACGATCTTCTGCGCCGCGCTGTCGAAACCAAGGCATCCGACCTTCATCTGAAGGTAGGGAACCACCCTTATCTGCGCGTCGACGGCTCGCTCGCTCCACTCACGGATGTGCCACGCGTCACTCCGGAAGAAATGCTCTCCATGGCGTTCAGCATGATGACCAACCGCCAGAAGCAAAAGTTCAAGGAGACCGCCGAACTTGATATGGCCTACGGCGTCGCAGGCCTGGGCCGTTTCCGCGTCAACGTTTTCCAGCAGCGCGGGAACGTAGGAATGGTCTTGCGTGTCATCCCAACAAAAATCCGCACCATCGAAGAACTGGACCTGCCGCGCGCCGTTGAAACCATATGCGAAGAACAGCGCGGCCTGGTATTGGTCACGGGAACCACCGGCTCGGGCAAGTCCACGACCTTGGCGGCGATGATCGACCGCATCAATACGTCGCGATCCGACCACGTCATCACAATCGAAGACCCCATCGAATTCCTGCATCGCGACAAGAAAAGCTTCATCAATCAACGCGAAGTAGAAGTGGACACCGCGAATTTCTCAACGGCCTTGCGCGCCGGCCTTCGCCAGGATCCAGACGTCATCCTGGTCGGCGAAATGCGCGATCTCGAAACCATTGCCACCGCGCTGCTGGCCGCGGAAACCGGCCACTTGGTCTTTTCCACTTTGCACACCCTCGACGCCACGGAAACGATTCAGCGCATCATCGCGGTTTTTCCGCCGCCCGAGCAGAAGCAGATTCGATTGCAAATGGCCGCCACGCTGAAGGCCGTCATCAGCCAGCGCCTGGTGCGCCGCTCCGACGAAAAGGGCCGCGTCCCCGCCGTCGAAGTCATGATCGCCACCGCCTACATTCGCGACTGCATCATCAATCCGGACAAAACGCGCCTGATTCACGACGCCATCGCCGCCGGCACCAGCCAGTACGGCATGCAGACCTTCGACCAGTCGCTCTTCGACCTCTACACCCGCGAGCTCATCACCTATGACGAAGCGCTCATTCGCGCTTCCAACCCCGACGATTTCAAGCTCCGCATCCAGGGCATCCGCTCCGCCTCCGATTCCGCGCGCGAAGAAATGGAGCGCACCATGACCGAGTTCGACCGCTCCGGCCGGAGATAGCATGCCAGGTGGTGCACCGCGATGAAGCAAACAATTGCTCGCCAATTACTCAAAGATGAACTCGCAAATCTCAAGACTCGCTCCTACAGTTTCTTCTCCCAATCCGTCAATCGGACCACTCACAAGAAAATAGTCGGGCAAGACGGAGCGCACTATCAAATCGAAATCGAAGTGTTCTGGGACAACCGCCGTGGTGGAGACATCAGAGTCATCGGCAGCGTAGATGATGGACATTCGCGCGCTGCCGCGCCTCTAAAGGAAGATTTCGTCATCACCCCCAGTGGAACGTTTCCGGCCAAGTAGCCTCGCGCGCTTCTAGTTCCCTTGCCTCCTTGTCTCCGTCCTTGCCTCGCTGTCTCCCTGCCCCCTTGCCTCCTTGCCTCCTTGCCTCCCTACCTCCTTGCCTCCTTGCCTCCTTGCATCTATGCTTCCCCCATGCACTCCTCTCCCCGCAAGCTCTCTTCCGAGACCGATCTCTACACCGCCGCCATCAACGGCCTTTCGCGGCGCGCCTACTCGGTCTACGAGATGCGTACGTATCTGGAGCGTCTAGCCGAGGACAAAGCAGCCGTCCCTCGTATTCTCGATCGCCTCAAGGAGCATAAGCATCTCGACGACGAGCGTTACGCCCGGCAATTTGTCCGCCAACGCGCGGAAATACGCAAGCAGGGCTCATTTCGCATCGCCCGTGAACTCCGCGCCCGCAGGGTTCCCGACCGCCACATTGAAGCAGCCCTTGCCGAGCGCGCCGCCGAGTCCGATGAAGGCGCGACCGTTCGCGCCCGCCTGGCGCGCCGCCTCAAAACCCTGCGCGGACCGCTCGACGAGCGCCGCACCGCTTCTCTCTACAACAGCCTACTCCGCGCCGGTTTCGCCGCCGACACGATCCGCCGCGAGTTGCGCGCCATGGCAAAGGTTTCCGTTGACGACTCCCCGCAGCCAAACTTCGAAGATATCTAAACCCAATGCTGTCCACTTAGCGATTTGGATCGGCGAAGTGAGGCGCGAATTGACTGTGGGCGGCCGGTTTCTCGCACGCGCTACCTGCTGAAGGAAGCGAGTTTGGGTGCCGCACCCTTGCGATTTTCAAGGGTGCGGGTTTTCGGTCCCACCACTCGATTCGTTTCATCGATCGATTCCGATCAGGCCCGTAGCGAGCCGAAGACGCCTACGCACAAAAAAAAACCGCACCCTTGAAAATCGCAAGGCTGCGGCGCCCGCGGCTCACAACCAGACCGCAGTTCTGACTATATAATCAATTCGTTAAATATGTAGTCGTGTACCACGTTCGCATTTTTCACAAGCATTGTCCTACTCCCGTTGGCTGGTTCCAAAGTAAAGGTCCTGCGGCCCGAGTAGCACAGGCTTCAGCCTGTGTGCTTTTGATTTTTGCACGAGAGGAAAAGCACACAGACTGAAGTCTGTGCTACCAAAACCCACCCGCATCGAGTCGCAATACGAAGCACTAAAATAACAACCGAGCGCACACCCGGCGCGTGCAACCCTGGAAACACGGCACTCCGCCAGGCTTGAACCCGTCGTTCCCCCACGTTAGCCTAATCCTAGAGACATAGCTCAAACTACGTTGGAGGAAACTCTTGAAAACCAGCAAATGGCTTTCCGCCGTCATACTCGCACTCTTCATGCTTCCAGGAACCGCCGCCTTCGCGGATAAAGACAAGCACGACAAGGATCGTGGCGAGGACAACGAAAATGGTCATTGGCGCGAAATAAAAGCGCACAAAGACTACGACGACGATGACGATCGCCGCGGCTACGGCTTCGCGGCACACGACCGCGACGAATTTCGCGGCTGGTACGCCGAACATTACGCAAGTCTCCCGCCAGGCCTGGCCAAGAAAGACCGCCTGTCGCCCGGACTGGAGAAGCAACTCGTGCTCCGCGCCAAATTTCCGTCGGTCCTCGAAACTCGGGTAACCGTGGTTCCTGCGGATCTAGCGCGCCGCCTTCCCCCTCCGCCACGGGATTGCGAACGTGTAGTAGTCGGAGGCCACATCGTATTGCGCAATCGCCAGACAAAAATTGTCCTAGATATTTTCCACTTCGAGTAGTCCACGTTTTGCGGTGGGGCGGACACCATCTCCGCCCCACGAATCCTCGCCAAATCAAGCAAAATCAACGCATTTTGACGCTCTTCTTTTCTCTGTGCTCTCTGTGCCCTCCGTGTTAAAAGCCTTTGCCCTCCATCCGCGTTGCGACCACCCACACCGTCTGCCATAATGCTTCCCCGGAGCAAAAGAATCTAATGAGTGACCAAATTGGTCTGACAGTCTTCCACCAGTCACCAATCACCAGTCACCAGTCACGTCCCCTATGACCGGCAACGAAATCCGCGAGACATTTCTAAAATACTTCGAGACGCGCGATCGACCGCATCGACGAGTCCGCAGTTCGTCTCTCGTCCCGACGAACGACCCCACCCTGCTCTTCACCAACGCCGGAATGAACCAATTCAAGGACGTTTTCCTCGGCCTCGAGCAGCGTGACTACACGCGCGCCACTTCCTCCCAGAAATGCGTCCGCGCCGGCGGGAAGCACAACGACCTCGAAAACGTCGGCTTCACCAACCGCCACCACACATTTTTCGAGATGCTCGGAAATTTTTCATTCGGCGATTATTTCAAGAAGGACGCCATCGCTTACGCCTGGGAACTGGTAACTTCCAAGAATTGGTTCAATATTCCGGTGGAAAAGCTCCATTTCACCGTGTTCGGCGGCGCGGAAGTTGCCCCCGGAAAAGTCCTGGGCGTTGACGAAGAGGCCCTGAATCTGTGGCTGGACATCGGCGCACCGAAGGATCGCGTAATTCCCGTCCCCGGCCTCAAAGAAAACTTCTGGGCCATGGGCGACACCGGCCCCTGCGGCCCGTGCAGCGAACTTCACTACGATATGGGCCCCGCCGCCTCCGATCAAGGCCACACCGATTGCAAATTCGGCTGCGATTGCGGCCGTTACGTAGAAATCTGGAACCTGGTCTTCATGCAGTTCAACCGCGTCTGCGATCTCTGCGACGTCAAGGGCAATTGCCTCGAAACGCATCTCGATCCCCTGCCGAAACCCTCAGTTGACACGGGCGCGGGCCTCGAACGCCTCGCCGCAGTGCTCCAAGACAAAATCAGCAATTTCGATTCGGATCTGTTCATGCCACTGATGTGGGAGGCCTCCAAGCTGACGGGCCTTGATATGAGCGATGGCGACGAACGGATATCGCTCCGAATCATCGCGGATCATTCACGCGCAGCTACATTTCTCATTTCGGATGGATGCATGCCCTCCAACGAGGGGCGTGGCTACGTCCTACGAAAGATAATTAACCGCGCGATTTTGAATACCGCAGAAGCAGAAGGTACGATGCCGTCTGTTCTCCCAGCAATGGCTGACGCGGTTTCGAACGAGATGAACGCCGCCTATCCGGAGCTCCGGGACAACATCGAACGGACCAAAGGAATCTTGGAGTCTGAAACGAGGCGCTTCAAACGTACGATGTCCGTTGGCCTGCGAAGATTGAGTGAGGAACTGAACCAGTTGGTAGCCGCAGGCTACGAACGCCGAAAGGAACAGAGCGGCATTCGCATACCCAGGGTCACTCTCCCTGGTGACGTTGCGTTCAAACTGTACGACACATTTGGACTCCAGAGGGATGTAATCGAGGAGAGGGCTCGAATCGCGCTCATCAACGTGGACTGGCAGGGCTTTGAGAGGGCGATGCAGGAGCAGCGGGAGCGCGGGCGAGCGTCCTGGAAAGGCGGGTACAAGGATGTTGTGAATCCCGTCTATGCAAAGCTCGCTGAAACCTATCGCACGGAAACGGATTTTTATTTCGGCACGAGCGCGAAAGATTGCCGCATCGAAGCCATCGTCACCAAAGTTGGTGCGGTAAACGAACTGCCAGCGGGCGCAGAAGGCGAAATCGTCCTCGATCGTACGGTGTTTTACTCCGAATCAGGCGGCCAAGTCTCCGACATTGGCACGCTTTGGAACAACCAGCACACGATACAGCTTGCCGAAGTGCGTGGCGCGTACTACCCGGTCTCCGGCCTGATCGCGCATCGTGTCGTGGCGAAAGAAAAAGTTGCCGTGGGCGACCGCGTCGCGGGAGACGCTGACGGCGCGCGCCGCGAGCACATCAAGCGCAATCACACGGCCACGCACCTGATGCACGCGGCTCTGCGCAACATTCTCGGCACGCACGTCAAGCAGGCCGGCTCGCTCGTCGAGCCCGCTCGCCTGCGTTTCGACTTCTCGCACTTCGCCGCAATCGATTCCGCCGAATTGCGCGACATCGAGCAGCAAGTGAACGACGAAATCCTGCTCAACTCCGAAATCCAGACCGACGTCATGCCGATTGACGACGCGCTAGCTTCCGGCGCGCTGGCCTTCTTCGGCGACCGCTACCCCGAACAAAACGTCCGCGTCGTGACGATTCCCGATCCCTCGGCTCCGCGCGGCTTCTACAGCAAGGAACTTTGCGGCGGCACGCACGTCCGCCGCACCGGCGATATCGGCATATTCAAAATTGCCATGGAACAATCCACCGCCGCAGGAGTGCGCCGCATCGAAGCCTTCACCGGCGTTCCCGCGCTCGCGGATTACCAGCAAGCGCGTCAGCTCCTGCACGAAATCACCGCCCGCCTGGGCGTCAACGAAGAGAATCTCGGCGCAGCCATCGAGCGAGCCGAGCAGACGCAGCGCCTGCTCGAAAAGCAGCTCGAGACCCTGAAACGCAAGGGTGCCCTTTCGAAACTGGACGATCTTGTAGCACTCGCCCGCGATATCAAGGGCGTGAAGGTTATTTCGGCCCAAATCGAGAGCGTGGACCGGGACACCATGCGCCAGCTGGTGGACAGCCTCCGCCAGAAGCTGGGCTCAGGAGTGGTCGTCCTGGGCACCGCCGATGACGGCAAAGTCGCTCTATTAGCAGGGGTTACCAAGGACCTGATCCCTAAGTTACACGCAGGAAAGATCATACAGGCGACCGCCAAGGAAGTAGGCGGTTCGGGGGGTGGCAGGCCCGATTTGGCCGAGGCTGGCGGAAAAGACACATCCAGGCTAAAAACTGCCCTGGAGCTCGTTTATCCCCTCGTAGACGGAATGCTATAATTGGGGGCAGCGTCAGGAACGTCTCTGGGTGGAACTGTACCACCCTGTCGCGTTCAAGTGTCTGTCTCAAACAGGAAGTAGAATCGTAAGGCCTTCCCAGAACCGATTATGAAGTGGCGGCAATACAAAACGGTCGGCATCTTATTGGGGACGCTGGTCTTGTGTTCACTCCCGGCACACGGCCAGATTGTTTCCTATATGGACTCCGATGGTCGGCGGGTCTTCATCAACGCAGACCCGACTCCTGCGGCGCGAAGGGCAAAGACCTCTCTCCGAGGCTTTTCTTCGGCCACAGGCGCCTCTTTACACACAAACCAAACCCCGTCTGAATTGAGTGCGGAAGAACTTGCCAACCGGCAGAAGATCGAGCTTATGATTCGCGAAGTCTCTGCCCGGTATAACGAAGATCCTGCCTTGATTCGCGCCGTCATCGCAACCGAATCGAACTGGAATTCGCAGGCGATTTCCCGCAAAGGGGCTTTGGGATTAATGCAACTGGTTCCGGGAACAGCAAGGCAACTGGGCGTAAACAACGCGTTTGACCCCAAGCAGAATCTCGATGGTGGAGTTCGCTACCTGCATACGCTCCTGGAGCGGTATAATGGCGACCTGGACAAGGCCCTTGCGGCCTACAATGCAGGACCGGGGGCCGTGGATCGAGCCAGGGGAATTCCACGGTATCGCGAAACGCGTGAATACGTCCAGAAAGTTACCGATTCCTACTTCCGGCCCGGCTCCGATCGGCTTTCCCATGCGCTTGGCGCACCGCGTCCGATTTACCGCATGGTAGCTGAAGACGGCCGGGTCGTGTTTACGAACGAATGAGGCAGACCTTGCGGCGCGACGCCGCTACAATTCGATTAATCCTGCGCGTAATTTTCGCGGTACTGGTAGTACTGCCCCTGCACTCGAGTTTGGCGCGCGCGGAGAACTCCTCTGCCCGCCGCGAAAGCGCGAAAAATCAATTCGAGCGCGCCGAGAAGCAGCGTCAGGCGCTCGAATCGCGCCCGGAAAAAGACCGCTCGCTGAAAGAATACAACTCCGTCGTAAATGCATATCGCCGCGTGTATCTGATCACGCCGCGCGCGGCCGATGTTCCCGCCGCGCTCAATCAGGTCGCTGAGCTGTACCGCGCCATGGGCGACCTCTTCAATGAAAAGTATTACCGGTTGGCCGTGGATTCCTATCAGTTCCTGTTGCGTGAATATCCGGGCAACCGCTATCGCGAAGACGCGCTTCTGGCCATCGCCAGAATCGAGCAGGACGATTTGCACGATCCTGCCCTGGCAAAAGCAAGCTACGAGAAATTTCTGGCGCTCCATCCGCGTGCGCCCCGCGCGGAGGAAGTCCGCGCCATCCTCGATCGATTGCGCAGAGCAAGCGGAGCGGAGGGACCCGCCCCCAAGACTGCTGCCGTGAAGAACCCGCTGCCCGCGAACCCTACGGTTGCCGACGCAACTCCAGCGACCACGGATACAAAGCTGGTGGCATCCGGTGAAAGTCACTCTGCGGCCGGCTCCCGCCCCGAAGTGACGCGAATTCGCACGTGGAATGCGGACACCTATACGCGCATCGTGATTGACGTGGGCGCGCAAGTGAAATACCAAGCCGCGCGCATCTCCAACCCCGACCGCATCTACTTCGACGTTGAAAACGCCAAGATCGATCCCGAACTGCTTCGCAGGCCGATCGAAATAGAGGGCGGCGGCTTCTTAAAGAGCGTCCGCGTCGGCCAAAATCAACTGGATGTTGTACGCGTCGTTCTCGAAGTGGACCGCGCAAAAGATTATTCCGTGTTTTTGCTCCCCGATCCCTACCGCCTGGTGGTGGATGTTTACGGCAATTCCACCCCAGCGGAGGTGGTTGCCCGCGCCAGCGCGCCGGCGCCGGGCCCGACAAAAGATCCTCCGCCCGTGAAACCGGAAAAACCAACCGCGGAATCCGCGCCTAAAACGGCGGCCAAGACTCCGGACAAGACTCGACCGAATACACCAGCCGCACCGGGCGAAAACATCGACGTCGCGCAAAACGACAAGGTCACGACCCCTTCCACTTCGCCAGTGACCCAACCCCACCCTGAAACAGCTTCAAAGAGCGCAGCCAGGAATCCAGTATCCAAACCCGCTGCGCCCTCATCTCCGAAGGACCAAATTGCGCAAGGGGTTACGGACGGTGAATCAACGGCCTTGCCTCCAACCGGAGCTGGAAGCAACCCGGAGGCGCCACCGCTGGCGGCGCGCCCGGCCTCCTCGAAAACAAGATCCGTTCGCAACAATAAATCGGCCCACGACCAGGCGGAAGAAATGGGGCCGCCTTCCATCCCTGAACCAACTCGTGACGGCCAGCAGTCTTTGTCCCGTGCCCTTGGCCTGAAAATCGGACGGATCGTTATTGACGCTGGACACGGAGGGCATGACACCGGCACCATCGGGCCCACGGGTTTGATGGAAAAAGATCTGTGCCTGGATGTAGCTCTGCGCGTGGGCAAACTCATTCAACAGAAATTGCCCAGCGCGGAAGTAGTCTATACTCGAGAGGATGATACCTTCATCCCGCTCGAACACCGGACCGAGATTGCCAACGACGCCAGGGCCGACCTGTTCCTTTCGGTCCACGCCAATTCAAGCCCGGATCGCAAAGCGCGAGGAATCGAAACCTACTACCTGAATTTTACGGGGTCGAGCGATGCCATGGAAGTTGCGACTCGCGAAAACGCCTTGTCTGAAAACGCGGTCCACGATCTTCAGGACATCGTGCAGAAGATTGCGCGCAACGAAAAAATTGAAGAATCACGCGATCTTGCCGGGACGATCCAGGATTCTCTCGCCAAGCGCGTGGAAAACATCAATCATGGAGACCGCAGCCGGGGAGTCCGTAAAGCCCCATTCGTCGTGCTAATCGGGGCCAAAATGCCGTCCGTGCTTGCCGAAATCTCCTTTATTTCCAATCCTTCCGATGAGCAATGGCTTAAGAAGCCGGAAAGCCGCCAGCGCATCGCCGAGGGCATCTACCGCGGCATTGAAACCTACTTGCAAAACACCAATAGCCTCTCTCTAAATCAGACCCATCCCGGACCCGGAAATCGCGCAGGAATAGTGGCGCGATCCGGGAACCCGCAGTAGAATATTGGCGTCTAATTAATTGCCACATGCGGCGACTCTTACCCATCGGGATTCTGTGTCTGATCGCCGTAGCATGCCCGGCCGCCGCGCAGACCGTTCTTCCCGCTTCCTTTGCGCAATGGAGCGCTGCGGAACCGTCCGTAGTTGTTCCAATCACGGGACTTGACCAGACTCTGGGCCCAGACGCCCCAATCCTTCACGAATATTTCATGAAGTCGCTCGAACGGCGGGGTTACACCCTTGGTACGCAAACTGCGGCCATCTCACTCTACCGCTTTCGAGATCCGAGTTCCGCTTACGGGGCCTATACATTCCTCCGAAACGATTCACTCACACCGGTCGAGCTGGGCTCCTATGGAGCAGCCGCAGCCGACCGGGCGCTGGTCGTCATCGGTGACTTTCTTCTTGACGTCACGGCTAAACCCGCGCGGCCTTCCAACGCTGACTTGAAGCAACTTGTGACGTCACTGGACAAAATCGCCGACCACACTCCGTTTCCCTCGATTGGGGAGCACCTGCCTGAACAGGGGCGCTTGCGCAGCTCGGAGCACTATGTACTAGGGCCACGCGCCCTGGCTCAATTCGTTCCCCTCGGTACGGATGATTGGGTCGGTTTCAACTACAGTGCGGAAACCATCCTGGCCCATTATCGCCTCGCGGGCAAGGACGCCACTTTGCTTATCGCGTCCTATCCGACGCAGCAGATTGCCGCCGATAAGTTTGCGGGCATGCTGAGGCGGTTTACGTTCGATCCGCCGGGCGGCGTGCCGCCGGACCAGACGGTGCTCTTTGGAAAACGCTCAAGCTCGTTGATCGCGGTTGTGGTCGGTGCACCGTCGCGGGAAGCAGCTAACGCATTGCTCGATCAAGTCCAATATGAGAGTCAAGTCACGTGGAATGAACCGAAACATACGCTAACCGATCCAACCATCGGCAGCATCGTAATTGGAGCATTTCTCGGGACCGGCGTAATAATGCTGCTAGCCCTGGCGGTTGGCTTGGGTTTTGGCGGCCTTCGAGTATTCTTGAAGGTTTTCTTTCCGAATAAGGTTTTCGACCGGGAAAAACAAATTGAGATATTGCAACTGGGGATATACAGCAAGCCTATACAGGCAAAGGACTTCTACGAAAAGTCGTAAGGAGCTGTTGAAAACTGGCAGCAAACCTCAAGTAAAACTTGAGGTATTGTTTTGCATCTCTTTGAAACTGCATGGCTTGTACTGTATTCATTTCAGTAATTTCTCTTCTTGACATCGCTATTTGCGCTCTTCTAGACTCGACGCGAGGAAAAAGGGTTCTTGTGCCTTCCGCGCATAGGCACGGAACTATTCTCCCCTCTGGAAAGCCCGTCCCGATCAAGTCGGGACGGGTTTTCTGTTTCCCGAGCATGGCATGGGGTAGCAAATAGTTAAAGTACACCTTCCAGTTTAATTCGAAATCAGAAACCAATTTTCATGGGTGCGTCGGAGGCGCGGTGGTTGACCAGGCGTCCGGCGCGGGCGTCCAATTGCGCGTTCGATAGTCGGCCGTCGTAAGACCGATCAACAGAGCCAGCCAGAAAAAACCGGCCAGCAAAACGATGCGAACCAGGCCACCGCTTTGGCGGAGATGCATGAAGAAGAATATCACCAGTAGCATTTTGCAGAAAGCAATGACGAGCGCCACAACCGTGTTGAATGGGCCTAAATCAATGAAGGCTACTCCCGTGGTCAGCAGAGTCAGACCGATGAGGCTGACAAAAACTGTCACATAGGTCTTCAACGGCACGATTTGCTGCGACATCAGTAGCGCCCGCCAATCAAATAGAGCAACGGAAAAAGGAAAATCCAAACAATATCCACGAAATGCCAGTACAAACCCACGACTTCAACGGGAGCGAAGTATTGCGGGGTGAAGTTTCCTTTGCGCGCCCGCAGAACCAGCCATAGCAACAGCCCCATCCCGATGATCATGTGCAACGCGTGCAGCCCAGTCATGGCGAAGTAGAAAAAGAAATAGAGTTTGGCGTGATCGAGGCCTCCGGGCGCCAAGCGCGCAAGAATAGCTCCTTCCGGGGCCCAGTCGAGGCTGGGGACGATGTGCTCCACGAATTTTTGGTTGTACTCGTACGCTTTTACGCCTAGGAACGCACCTCCAAGAATCATGGTCAAGATCAGGAATATGACGAGAAAACGCCGGTTGCCGATTTGCGCGGAGCGCACCGAAAGAGCCATCGTGAGGCTGCTGCCTAGTAAGACCACGGTGTTGATCGCACCGAGGCGGACATCGAGGAGATGGCTGCCGGCTGCAAACGCGGTAAAATAGAGCCAGCGTAAGATCGCATAACTGGCAAACACGCCGCCAAAAAACATGATTTCCGTAACCAGGAACACCCAAATCCCAAGCGTATCCGCGTCGTGTTGCTGCGCGAGGTCCTCGAACTGGTGCGCCAGGCCGACGCTTTCGGCGTGGGTTTCAGCCACGGCTGGGTTCCTCCTCGGCTCCATAGGCATAAGCTTCTTCAGTGACGACCGGCATTTGAGTAAAATTCTCCGTCGGGGGTGGCGACGAAGTCTGCCACTCGAGGCCCTTGGCGCCCCACGGATTGGCTTCGGCGATTGGGCCGTAACGCATGGACCAGATAAAATAAATCAGCGGAATCAGGTATCCGACTCCCAAGATTGAGGCTCCGGCGGAAGACATCACGTTCAGCACCTGAAACTCGGCTGGATAGAACGCGTAGCGGCGAGGCATGCCGAGATATCCGAGGATGAATTGGGGGAAAAAGGTGAGGTTGAATCCGACGAAAACAATGGCTGCGGCGAGGGCCGCCCAGCCATTGGGATATTTTCGTCCGGAAATTTTCGGCCACCAGAAATGCATCCCGCCGAGGTAGCCCATCACCGCGCCGCCCACCATGATGTAGTGGAAATGGGCCACGATGAAATAGGTGCCGTTCAGGTGCACATCGGTGGCGAGGGCCGCCAAAAACATGCCCGTCAAGCCGCCCATGGTGAACAGGCCGATGAAGCCGAGAGCGTAGAGCATCGGGGCTTCGTAGGAAATCGAGGCCTTATAGAGCGTCGAAGTCCAATTAAAAACTTTTATAGCGGAAGGAATGGCGACGAGAAAACTCAGGAGTGAGAATATCAGCCCCGCGTATATGGATTGTCCGGTGACGAACATGTGGTGACCCCAGACCAGAAAGCCCAGGACCGCGATCGCCACGCTGGAAAATCCGACGATCTTGTATCCGAAAATTCGCTTTCGGGCAAAGCAGGCAATGATCTCGCTGACCACGCCCATTGCCGGCAAAATCATAATGTAAACGGCGGGATGCGAATAGAACCAGAACAGATGCTGGAATAGCAGAGGGTCGCCACCAAGCGCGGGGCTGAAGATTCCGACGTGAAAAAGGTGTTCGAGCGCCAGCAGAAAGAGCGTAATCGCGAGCACGGGGGTCCCCAAAGTGAAAATTATGCTGGTAGCGTACATGGCCCAAATGAAGAGCGGCAGGCGGAACCACGTGAGGCCCGGGGCGCGCATCTTGTGAATCGTGACGATAAAGTTCAGGCCAGTGAGAATCGAAGAAAAACCGGTGATGAAAACGCCCACAGCGACAGCCGTCACTTGTGTGTTGGAATAGGTGCTGCTGTAGGGGGTGTAGAACGTCCAACCCGTGTCCACGCCGCCAGCGATCGCCGAATACAAGGTGAACAAACCGCCCACGATGTAAATGTACCAGCTCAACAAATTCAGTCTGGGAAAGGCGAGGTCCCGGGCGCCGATCATCAAAGGAATGAGAAAATTTCCCAGCACCGCTGGGATCGAAGGAACCAGGAAGAAAAAAATCATGATCACACCGTGAAGCGTGAAGAGCTTGTTGTAGGTCTCCGGTTGGACCAGCGCGCCCTGCGGCTCGATGAGGTGAATGCGCATTAGCATGGCGAAAAATCCGCCGACGACGAAGAAAAACGTGATGGAGACCATGTACAGGAGCGCAATACGCTTGTGATCCACGGTGAATAGCCAGGATCGCCAGCCGTAATCGGCGTTCAGATAATTGCGCGGGGCATTCCCGCGCGTGCCGGGCGTGGCCGTGCTCATTGCTTCCCCTCTTCTTGCTTCTCCGGTGTTTTCCCGAGCGAACGAATGTAGGCAACCATGTCGAGGATCTGCTCCTCGGTCAGTTGTCCCTGGAAGGAAGGCATCACCGGCTTGTAGCCGTTCACAATCTTTGCGGCGGGGCTCAGGATGGATTCGCGTATGTACGCATCATCGGCGATCAGCGATTGACCATTGGTGAGATGAACCGTATTTCCGTATACGCCGAGCAATGACGGCGCTGGTCCGGTGCCGTCAGAGAGATGACACGTGACGCAGGCGTTCTCCTTGAATAATCTCTCTCCGGCCGCTTCCATCGTTTCTCCGAGCACGCTCCCAGCCAGCCACCGTTCGTATTGATCGGGCTCGACCACAATAACGGAGCCCAGCATGCCTGCATGGAACGCGCCGCAATACTGCGCGCAGAACAGGTGGAATGTGCCCAGCCTGGTCGCCTGGAACCACAGCGAAGTGTATCGTCCGGGCAGCACATCTTTTTTGACGCGGAATGCGGGAACGAAAAAATCGTGGATCACGTCTTCGGACGTCATGGTGAGCTTGACCGGGCGCCCGAGCGGGACATGCAATTCGTTGATTTCGCGCTGCCCCTCCGGGTGCTCGGCTTTCCACATCCATTGCTTGCCGGTGACGAATATTTCCATCGCTCCCGGCGGAGGCTCGGAATTTTGAAAATACAAACTCGAACCCCACACAAAGATCACTGCCACAATCACGGTGGGGATGGCCGTCCACAGGACTTCGAGCGGCAAGGAGCCTTCGATCGGCTTGGGGCGCTCGTCCGGGGAGCGCCGCCGGTACTTGATCATGAAATAGAAGATGATTGAAAAAATCAGGATCGTGAAAAACAGCGTGATTGCGGTGATGAAAAAATACAAATGGTCCACGGAGCGCGCGATCGTGGAAGCCTGGTCCGGTTGGATAGGGAGTCCTTGCATCAAAAGTTCGTCCTTTGCGCAAACGTTCTCATCGTAGGTTGACTCCCACGGGCGGAGGCCCAGTCGGATGGTTGCGTTCGCGGCGAAACATCACGAACATGAAAATTCCCAGAACCAAGACGGTAAAAAGGCCCGCCGCGCGCACGACGTTCATTACGATGAGCCCATATTTTCCGGTCGCCGGATCGTACTGATAGCAGTACAGCAGCGCGTGGTCGGTCGGCGTGCCGATTTTTCCATCGGACGCCTCGACAAGTCCGAGGCGAAAATCCCGGGATGGATACTGAACACCGTAAAAGTAGCGGGCGATGCGCCCTTGCGGCGTGAGCAGCAGGATCGCGGCGGCATGCGCGTACTGTTTGCTGGCCGGATCGTAGGCGTAATTAAAACCGGCTGCCTGCGTTAGCGCGTCAATCGAAGGCTGCTCGCCCGTCAGGAAGTGCCAATTTTCACTGGCTCCGGGCCGGCCGTATTGGCCCGCGTAAACGTCCCGTTTCGCTTTGGCGAGGGCGGGAGGGTCTTTGGGCTCGAAGCTGACCGTGACCGCATCGAAGTCTTTTCCGAGGTCCAGTGAAATGGCCTTCATGGTGCGCAGTTCGCCGTTGAGGACTTCCGTGCAGAGCGCGGGGCAATCGAAATACACGAGGGAGAGCACGATCGGTTTCTTCCCGAAGTAATCGCCCAGATGCGCGGCGCTCCCGTTCTCATCGCGAAAGACTATTTCCGGCGGGATCTGGTAGTTGAGGCGCTGGGTGATGTTCACTTCGCGCAGGATTGGCGGCGGGCCTACTTGCTGTGAACGTGCGGGAAGGGTGAGGAACGCCATGATTGCGATAGTGAGCGCCGCTGTGCGACTCAGCGTCGAAATGCAGGCAGATCTTCGGAATTTAACACAGAGGACACAGAGAAAAGCCACAGAGTGCACAGAGAGGTCAACGGCGAAGGAGGGAGTAGGCGTTGACCATGAAAGTGGCACGATCGAGTCCTGCGTGCTAATAGCCGCCGATATGCTTGCAACGCACTGACATCTTTGGTTGCGGCTCCGCAGCGCTGGGTTTTTTGCGCTCAACGTTTTTCGCTCCCTTTCGGCGCGGGCTTTTCCGCATCGCCTGAGGTTCCAGTGGATGATGCGCTGGGGGCCACGGGCAGTCCCTGTTTGAGCAGCATTTCCATCGCGCGTTCGATGGGCACGCGGACCGTTCCGTCTTCCTTGTTCTCCCAGGAGTACGATTCGAGCGCGTGCTCCTGCTCCGCGCGGTATCTATTCAAATCCTCGCGCGGATTGACTTGCAACTGAGGGCCGGCGGGCAATTGGCGCGCTCCGGCAAATGGCGCGGCAGGCGCACGATTGGCTTGCGTCGCCGAAAAATACTTGAACATGCCCCAGGACAGGAGCGCCGTAAAAATGAGCACCAGGCTCAAAACCACCAAAAACGTGAAAACACCACGAACGTCCGCATCGCTTGTCTCGTAACGTGGCGAGGCCGCAGGAGCGCCGCGTGCTTTATCCATGCTCGACGACATGGTGCGCCGCTCCTTCCATGCGCTGATCGTGGACCGGTAGAATCGGCATCTGCTGCAACTGCCACGTGAAAAAGGAGAGCCAGATTCCTCCCATACCGAATGGAAGCAGGACGTTCATCCACGTAAGGTGCACATCGCCTCCACCGAATGCGGGCAAAACCATCCAATACATGTCCACCAGGCGCATCAAGAGAACCAACGCAGCCACCAGCAATAGAGAGCCTGTTCTGCGCTTCACATCGCGGAACAGCAGGAGGAAAAACGGCAGCGCAAAATTCAGCAGCACCAGCAGCAGCCCGACGTGCCCCCAAATTCCCTGCATGCGCCGGATGTACCAGGGAATTTCCTCGGAAAGGTTTCCCCCCCAGATAATCAGGAACTGCGAGTACTCGAGATAAGCCCAGAGCATGACGAAGGCCAAGAGAAAACTGCCGAGATCCTGGAAATAGGAAGGCCGCACAGCTTCCGAGAGAGGTTCGCGGCCGGAAAGCCAGATCAGCACGGTGATGGAAAACGCCAGCGCCGCAAGCGCCTGGCCCACCATGAACAGCAAACCGTAAATCGTCGAGTACCAGCGCGGTTCGAGGGACATCACCCAGTCGATGGAGGCGAAGGTAACCGTCAAGCCGTATAGCACCAGCCCGCCGCCGCTCAAGCCCTCCATTCGCGCCCACAGAGAAGCGTTTCCGCCGGCATCCTCTTCACGCGACCACTTGTTGAGCAGGTGCACGAGCATAAACCAGCAGGCAAAATAGAAAATCGTCCGCGCGATGAAAAAACCGGAATTCAGATACAAATGTTTGGCGAGAATGATCGGGTCGCTCTGGCCGGGCCGCGACCAAGTGTAAATCGTCTTCATTCCCGCAAGCAGAGGCAGCGCCGCGACAGCCATCAGGGGAAGCGTTCTGCTGCCGGCTTCAAGAATTCTGCGGATCACCAGAGCCCAATTCCCTCCCGTTAAATGCTGAATCATTAGCAAGGCGAGGCAGCCGAGCGTGATTCCAATCCAGAACAGGAACGCCACCAAATAGGACCGGAAAAATTCGCCGCCGTCGCGAATTCCACCGACGATGCAAACGGCCAGGAGGACGCCGCCGACTGACACGAGCCGCACCGGCAGGCGCTCCAGTTTCACCATGTTGTTTCCCGCCTCACTCATCGCGATTCGCCCTGCAATTTTTTACGGTCCGCTGGCGGAACATCGTTGATGGACGCCTGGCGGCTGATTTGCAGCGCTCGAATATATGCAACGATCACCCAACGGTCGCGCGGCGGAACCCGGTAGCCATACGGGTACATCACGCCAAACCCATTTGTGATGACGTCGAAAAAGTGCCCGGCGGGCGCGGCGCGCATGCGGTCCATGTGCAAGGATGGCGGGCGGCGGAATCCCCGCTGCACGATCATGCCGTCGCCGTCGCCGGACATGCCGTGGCACGGCTCACAGTAAATATTGAAGCGCTCCCGGCCGCGGCCGAGGTCTTCGCGCGTGACTGGGAACGGAAATGCGTCCGCTAACGCGCCGTTCACCTTCCCCGTGTACAGAAGTTCCTGCGGCCCCAGCCTCAGGTCACCGCGTGGAATAGTTCCTTCGACGGGCATGCGCGCGGATTGGCCGTCCTCAAAAAAATCCGCCGCGTCGAACGGGTTGTAACGCGGCTGCACGTGCATGTCTTGACGGCAACCGGCGGACAAAAGCAACAATCCCGCGGCGGCAAACAGAGGGATCGCTCGGCGCCTCGCGCCTCGGTTCACTGAAAACTTTGTCCGTGAACGGAATGAGGCGTATATCGAACTGTTCCGCACTAAGCTAATCTTCAATTTCAGATACCTCGCGCGCGGTCAGCGTCTCTAGAAATTGCCTGGTCTTTTGCCTGTCGAACAGTGGATCGCCCGCCTTGATGCACAAGAAAAAACGGTCGCGCGAGGCCAGCGCAAATCGCGGTACGTTGAAGACCGGATGATATGGCGTGGGCAATCCGTTCATCGCCAGCATGCCGAAGACGGCCGCGGCCGCGGCGCACAAAATCGTCAATTCAAAAGTAATCGGGATGAAAGCGGGCCAGCTATTGAGCGGCCTGCCGCCCACGTTCACGGGATAGCTGATCACCGCGCCGAAATACTGGAGGAAGAATCCCGCGCATCCGCCAACGATGCCGCCACACAGAACGACCAGCGGAAGGCGCGTGCGGCGGAAACCGACCGCTTCCGCGAGGCCTTCAATCGGGAATGGCGCGAACGCGTCGATGCGGCGGTAGCCCGCGGTCTGCGTGCGGTGCGCCGCTTCAAGCAGTTCCTCGGGAGTCTTGAACTCCGCCATCAATCCGTAAATCGTTGGCTTCTTCATGTCGTCGCGTGCAAAGCCATGCCGCCGGAAATCACTCGGCGGCTTTTTTCTCCTCTTCGCTCACCAGCGCCCGCATTTCAAAAATGGAAATCAGCGGCAAGAAACGGATAAACAGGAAAAGCAGCGCTATGAACAGCCCAATGGTGCCGATGAATGTCGTGATGTCCCAGCGCGTGGGGTAATACATTCCCCACGCAGAGGGCATGAAATCGCGGTGCAAGCTGGTGACCACAATTACAAAGCGCTCCAGCCACATGCCCACGTTGACCACCATGGCGATTGCGAACAAGGCTCCCACCTTGGAGCGCACCTTCCGCGACCACAAAAATTGCGGTGTGACGATGTTGCAAGTCACCAGGCACCAATAGACGATCGCGTAAGGGCCGCCCATGCGGTTCAGGATCATGAAGCGCTCGTATTGATTGCCGCTGTAATATGCGGAGAACGCTTCCATCATGTAGCCGTAGCCGACGATCAGACCCGTGGCGAGCAACACCTTGCCCATATTGTCCAGATGACGCATGGTGATGAAATCTTCCAGGCCAAATATTTTGCGCACGGGAATCGACAGTGTGAGCACCATGGCGAAACCCGCGTAGATCGCGCCAGCCACGAAGTACGGAGGAAAGATGGTCGCGTGCCATCCGGGAACGATGGCGAATGCGAAATCGAAGCTTACAATCGTGTGGACGGAGAGAACCAGCGGGGTCGCCAATCCTGCGAGCAACAAGGAAGCAGTTTCGTGGCGATACCAGTGAACCGCCGACCCGCGCCAGCCCATGGCAAGAAAACCGTAAATGATCCTGGCGGCGCGATTCTTGGCGCGGTCGCGGAGAGTGGCGAGATCGGGAAGCAGTCCGATAAACCAGAACATCGCGGAGACAGTTGCGTAGGTGGAAACTGCAAAGGCATCCCACACCAGGGGGCTGCGGAAATTCGGCCACATCTTCATGGTGTCCGGATACGGAAACAGCCAATACGCGAGCCACGGACGGCCCATGTGGATGATCGGAAAAATTCCCGCGCAGGACACGGCAAACAAGGTCATGGCCTCGGCAAAGCGGTTGATGGAGGTGCGCCATTGCTGCCGCAAAAGCAGAAGGATCGCGGAAATCAGCGTGCCCGCGTGGCCGATTCCGATCCACCAGACGAAGTTGATGATCGCGAAGCCCCATGCGACTGGAATTTGGATGCCCCAGATTCCCACGCCCACCGCGAAGAGATAGGTGACGGAATACAGGAGCAGCATTACCATGGCGAAGGCTCCGGCAAAGCCCAGAATCCACCACTTCGGCGGACGGCGGATCAGGACGATGGCGCTGATCTTGTCCGTAACCGAAGCGAAGCTGTACCCCGGGCCGAGGATCGGCGCGGGTACGGGCTGCTCTGCTAGCTTGTCGGTTGGGCTATCCGCCATATTTCATTCCACTCTAGATTGCCGCTTTCTCGATCTCCGGGTTCGGATTGCGCAACCGCGCTTGATACGTTGTGCGCGGGCGCGTGTTGAGCTCTTCGAGCAAGCTGTAATTCAGATTTTTCTTTTTCAGCTTGGAAACGGCGCTCTGTGGATCATTGATGTTGCCGAAAACGATTGCTTCCGAGGGGCAGGATTGCTGGCAGGCGGTGACAACTTCACCGTCGCGCACGGTGCGATCCTGTTTTTCGGCTTCAATTTTCACGGCGTTGATTCGCTGCACGCAGTAGGAACACTTTTCCATAACGCCGCGGCTGCGCACAGTGACGTTGGGATTGCGCATACCGAACAGGCTGGGTGTTTCCCAGTCCGAGTACAAACGGAAGTTGAATTTGCGCACTTTATATGGACAGTTGTTGGAGCAGTAGCGGGTGCCTACGCAGCGGTTGTAGATCATTTCGTTCAAGCCTTCCACGCTGTGCACCGTTGCCACCACCGGGCAGACGACTTCGCATGGCGCGTCTTCACAATGCATGCAGACGATGGGCTCGTGATAAGTGCGCGGGTCGTCCAGATCGCCTTCAAAGTAGCGGTCAATGCGAATCCAGTGCATCTCGCGGCCAATCATGACTTCAGTTTTGCCCACAACCGCGATGTTGTTTTCCGCCTGGCAGGCCACCACGCATGCCCCGCAGCCGGTGCATGCGTTCAGGTCTATGGCCATGCCCCACGAGTAGCCTTCGTATTTCACCTCGGGGTACAACGATAGCGGATTTTTCTCGGCATCGGCTTGCGCGAATTGCGGATTCTTGCGGTATTCGTCGAGCGTCGCGACGCGCACGAGGTCGCGGCCTTCCATCGAGTTGTGCGTTTGCGTCGCGGCTAGCGCCCATTTGGCGCCTGTTTTCCGAATCTCGAGACCTGTGCCGATCCACGGCGTGGCGTACGGCCGAATCCAACCTGCGTCGAAGCCTACGCCTGTTCCCACGCGGCCCGCGCGCGTCCTTCCATAACCCAGAAAAACGGTCACACTTTCGTCCGCATGGCCAGGCATCACCCACGCTGGCGCAATAATGGTCCGGCCTTGGTACTTCAACTCGACGGCGTCTTCACTTTTCAGTCCCAGGCGTTGAGCTGTTTTCGGGCTGAGCATGGCCACGCTGTCCCACGTGAGTTTTGTCAGCGGCTTCGGGAGTTCCTGCAGCCAGCCGTTATTTGCGAAACGACCGTCCCAGATGGTTGGGTCGGGACGGAAAATAATCTCCAATCCTTGCTGAGCGGCTGCGGGAACGTCGGCACCGATTCCGGATTTCAAGGAAACTTGCTTGGGAGGAAACGCAGTGTCGGCAACTACTCCATCGCGCAGCGTTTTCTCCCAAAACGCGTCGAAGTGCTGAGTGCCGGTCTGTTGTGCCTGCCAGAATTCACGCACGACATCATGAGAGGGCTTCCCTGCTTGCCCATTGAGTAAAGCTAGAAAATCGATTTCTGATTTTCCACCGTAGAGCGGCGCAATCAGCGGCTGAATTACTGTGATCGTGCCGTCGTAGGCTCTCGCGTCCCCCCAAGATTCGAGGGAATGCGCTTGGGGGATATGCCAGTGGCACAGACCCGAGGTTTCGTCTTCGTAGAGGCCGAGCCGGGCGGTGAATTTTACTTTCGGCAGCAGGTCGCGAAAGCCGAGATCCGCTGGGGCGTCATAGGCCGGATTGCCGCCGAGGATCAACAACGTTGTCACTTTGCCAGCACGAATGTTGGCGGCGAGATCCCCAATCGATTGCCATTGATTGACGGGCGATTCCTCAATTGGCTGCGTGAAATAAATGGTCTTGTCGAAATTGCCGAGGGATTGATTGATGGCGTGTGCGATCGCGTGGACGATCGGCGGCTGATGATCGCCTGCAACCACGAGGGACGCGCCGGCGTGCTGCTTGAGGTCGCGTGCGAGAGCCGGAATCCATTCAGGAGGCACGCTGGAAGAAATAGCCGGGCCCGCGGCGACGGCCAAGCCAAGTTCCTTTGCGAGGGCCCGAGCGAAACTTTCGATTTCCGAGGCGCGCATCTTCAAACGATGATCGGCCATTGCGCCGGTATTGGTTGGCGTTGATTCGACGGCGTACAGCCTGTTCATTTTCGATTCCGGGTTCACCACGCGGCGCTTTCGCGCAAACTCGCGCGCGTAGCTGAGGCACCCGGGTCCGCTCGTAAGCAGATCTGAATCGAGCGAGAGGATCACCTCCGCGCGATCCACGCGGTAGACCGTATTCACAATTTCTCCGAATGCGATTTTCGCGCCTTCGTGGACATTGTCGCGTGCTACTGATTCGTACTGATGCCACTTCGCGGATGGGAATGTCTTCAAGAACGTGTGGATTTGCGCGGCGAACGTGGGAGAAGTAATCGTGGGCGTCAAAAGTCTGAGCCCGGCACCACCGGAACCCTTTTCCCCTGCGAGTGCGGCGGACAACTCGTTCTGGAATTCAGTCCAACTGCCGATGCGGCCATCATGAATTTCCGCCTGCGAGCGATCCGGGTCGTACTGCCCCAGCACCGAAGCCTGCGCAAACGCGTCGCTTGCGCCGAGGCTCGCGGGATGGTCTGGATTGCCCTCGACCTTCGTGGGACGCGCCATGTTGCTCTCGACCAATATTCCGGTCGCCACGCCAGCGAGTGTCGTCGCCGTCGCGTAAAACAACGGCTTGCCCGGAATGATCTGTTCCGGCTGGCGGACGTAAGGGACGATCCTTTGTTCGGGAAGCTTGGTGCAGCCGGTCAGACCGGCGAACGCCGCTGACGCGGCCATCACTTTCAGCAATTCGCGCCGGTCGAGCGTCGTGCCCGGATCGTTGGCCCCGTGCGGGAACTCATTCTCCGCATGGTCCCGAAATTCGGGCGTGGCTGCAAGCTCATCCAGGCTGCGCCAAAACCGGGGCGTATTTCCCTCGCCCGCGGCGTGTCGAAGACTTGCGATGTCGACATCGGGCTGCGTGCCGTTCTTTTTCTCTGTCTCCATCTATATCCTTGGGCGCTCCAAGTCGCAGATGCGCCTGGAGGGTCTGTATGAGACCTGCCAAAGCAAAACCTCAGCGGCTAGAGCCACGCTCATGCTGCGGCGTTTATGTCGTGGCTGATGGTTCGTCGAGCTCACCACAAGAGCCACGACCGACAAACTTTCTTGCGTTGCCACAAAAACTGTGGAGCCCCCTTTTTTCTCTAACGGTGGCACGTCGTGCAGTTCGTGAGGCTCTGGACTTTGTACTCCTTCATGAGCTGGCGGCCGAGAGCCAATTGGTTGCTGGGCACCTCGTAAAATGCATTAAAAACTTCCGAACGGGGACGCAAGTAATTCTCCGGCGTGTTATGACAATCGACGCACCATCGCATGTACAGCGTCTGAGCGCGCCAGGTGATGTTCATGTCGCCGACGGGGCCGTGGCACGTGGTGCAGCCGACGCCCTTGGCCACGTGAATGCTGTGATTGAAGTAAACGAAGTCCGGGACGGCGTTCACGCGCAACCAGGAAATCGGTTTGGACTCGCTGTAGCTGGCGCGCACGGGTTCGAGCATGGCGGAATTCGTCCAAATCTGGGAATGGCAGGTCATGCAGGTCTCCGTGGGCGGCATGCCCGCCGAGGAAGACACCTCCACGGACGTGTGGCAATACCGGCAATCCAGACCGAGCTCTCCCACGTGGTGTTTGTGGCTGAAGGGGACTGGCTGCGGCCGCGCGTTGTGGACTTCGGTGACGTAGGAGGTTTTATTAACCACGTCCACGGCGAATCCCAGCAGCGCAATGAAGATCACCGCGCCAAAGATGCTCAGGCGCGCAATTGTATTGGTGCTGCGTTGAAAGATCTGAGCCATACCAGCGACACTCGGAACCCTCACCGAGGGTGGACAGCCTAGACGGTCTTAGCGCCTTTCCGGGAACCGCAAATGCGGTCCCGATCTGCGGGCAACTGCGCGCTCGACCAGCGAAGGGGCGTGCAATTCGGCAGTCAAACTTTACAATCTTACGATGAACCTACCGAACCTTTGGGGTGCATCCAAAATATGCGCGCTTCTAAAATTCCAAGTATTTATGTTCCTGCCAGCCGCCGTCCACGGCGAACACTATAGCAGCATCGGAAAAACTATTTCAAATTTTCTGTCTTTGGGTAGTGGGTAGGATTGGCCCAGGCGCGCACAATAACAAATTCCGCAAACTCCGGCCTGCGTTTCGGGCCTCAACTTCCGCGTGGGCGACAATCCACCCGAAATCTTTTCCTACGTCAAAGGTCTCTGTTCATAATCGGCGGCCTAAGGAGACTGACCGATGTCCAATACGCTAAATTTGGTCGTTGTGGTTCTGATGTGCCGCTCGCGCCTCCCAGCCAACCCCCCGCTCAGGGCCGATATGCTAAAGCTGTCGTTCTGCAGAAGAACGAAGGGGAACTTCGCGCTACCGGTCCAAAGGGGCCAGCTCGACTTGCGGTTGACACGGCGGAGCAGGAAGATTAGGCTTTCGAGCAAGGGCAAGCTCAAAACGGAAATTCCGGCTTCGGGGTTCATGGAAAGAGGCATTCGTGGGATGGAGCCAATCGGCTATGAGAAGTAGGCATATCATGGGGTCCGCTGTAGCTGTGTGCCTACTGATCGCGTCAGTTCCACTGTTCGCACATCACGGCGGCGCGGCGTTCGACGTCGGAAAAAGAATTAGTAAGAAGGGGACGGTAACGGAATGGTTTTGTGCCAATCCCCATTGCTTCCTAAGTTTCGACGTCAAAGAGGACAACGGCCAAGTGGTCCGTTGGATTGTGGAGACTCAAGCTCCTCCAAACATAGTTCCCATTGGCTTTAGCAAGCAGTCCTTCAAGCCTGGGGATGAAGTCACCGTCACTCTGGAACCAGTCAAGAATGGCCGGCCACTCGGGCGTCTCCTGCAAGTCGTACTCCCTGATGGCCAGACGCTGGACACCGTAGCGGGAAGGAACGCGGAGCCATACCCCGACGGAGCAGGCGGGTCCAAATCGGGAAATTACCCCAAACAGTGACCAGTGGCTCGAGCGAAAAAGAATCCAGTGCTCGTGCCTGTGTCCCTGCGTACGTCTGTTTGAGGCCGTGGTTTGAGCCGAAACGTAGAAGTTAAACTAACTTAAACTCGGGAAGCAACTTTCCAATGGCAAAGCGTTTGGTGGTTCCGAAGATTGCGGTGATTGGCCTGTTGATGTTCCCAACTCTGGCGCGCGCTCAGGTGCGTCGGCAGGCTGGAGCGGTATATGATTTTGATAAAAAAGGCGAGAAGTCAGCCCCCGCTCCACGCCATGACCTGTCTGGAATCTGGGAACCCGCCAAGGGGGCAAGTGACGGAGTCCAGGCAGATGGGGCGAAGGCGGCGCCGTCAGACGGTAAGCCGGAACATGATCCGCCTTATACTCCTGAGGGGCGGAAAGCGTTCCTAAGCAATAAACCAACCTACGGATTCACACAAGTTCCCTCCGCGTTAACGAACGATCCGATGCCTGGCTGCGATCCGCAAGGGTTCCCGCGAATCGTTCTTCACAATTTCAGGACAAGCCAGATCCTACAGACTCCGGACCAGGTGCTAGTCTTGTATGAATTTAACAAGAAGTGGCGCGTGATCTGGACTGACGGGCGAGAACTGCCAAAAGATCCCGAACAACCCAGGTGGGAAACCAAAGATGCACCCCCAGCAGATTCAAAGTGGTGGGGATACTCGGTTGGCAAGTGGATGGATGACTTCACGTTCGTCGCGCAGTCTGACGGATTCCATGATGGAACCTGGCTTGATAATGCTGGGCGTCCGCACAGTGACGCTTTGCGCGTGGAGGAACGATACCGCCGCGTGGATCGCGACCACCTGGAAATGACGATTACGATCGACGACCCAAAGATGTACACAAAACCTTGGGTAGCCCTCGACAAATTATCCTTGAGATTGCAATCACCCCATTTCGATATTTCCGAGATGGAGTGCTCACCGACAGAGACGGCGAAATATAACAAGTTCTTTGCCAACCCCGCTGCTGGCGTAGACGATAAGTAGGTCCCTCGCGGGTACAAGAGCAAGGCCACCCTTCCGTATGGCCCAAGAAATCGACGAAGTGCACACTCGCTAATTCATGTTGAAATTCTGGGGCTCTATCTCGCTGATTCCATCCGCCTACCATCAGGCCAACCGGTAGCCTCGCCTAAGCCTCCGTGCCCGGCCGGATACGGGCATTCGCCGATCGAGGCACTGGCTCCGCCCCAGTGACGGCGTACTCGGAAGTTGTATCGCGGATAGGCCGGAACAACTTTCTGAGAATCCGAGACTGCAAACTGGAGGGAAAATTCAAACTACCGAATACCATCCCTAGAAATGAGTTGAATTTCGCAGTCCATGGCGAGGAACCTCGCGCGCCCCGGCGTGCGGCCGACCACTGGTATGTAACGGCAGAAAACTCTAGCGCGTCCAAGTATAACAAAACGAGGAGAAAAGGAGTAAATTGGATTGGTTCCCTCGCGTCAATTTTTGATGCCGCGAGGGACTGGCCACCGCCTGAAAAGTCAATGTGGATCGTACGGATAGCGCTCAATCGCCCCTATACTTTCGTCGTAGCCGCGCTGGCCATCATCTTGATGACGCCGATCGTGCTGCAGCGCACGCCTACCGACGTTTTTCCCGATATCGATATTCCGGTGATCAGCATAGCGTGGAACTACGCCGGATTGTCCCCGCAACAGATGGAAGACCGCATCGTTTCGCCTTTTGAACGCTTCATGACCACCGTGGTGGACAACATCGAACATACCGAGTCGCAGACGGTGGGTGGACGCGCGGTAATCAAGTCGTACTTCCAGCCTGGGACGGACGTTCATGTGGCGCTCACGCAGACCAGCGCCATCGCGGAAGCCATGCTTCGCCAGTTGCCCCCTGGAATTTCCGCTCCGCTCCTGATCACGTACTCGGCATCGACAGTGCCTATCTTGCAATTGGGCCTGAGGGGCCAGGGGCTGTCCGAGCAGGAATTGTTCGATTACGGCGCGAACCTCGTGCGCAACCAACTGGCAACCGTGGCCGGCGCGGCAATTCCGTGGCCGTATGGCGGAAAGCAGCGGCAGGTTTCGGTGAACCTGGACATCCCGGCGCTGCAGGCGAAAGGCCTGTCTCCGGTGGATGTGATTAACGCGATCTCCTCGCAGAATCTGGTCCTGCCCTCCGGCACAGTCAAGATGGGTTCGACCGAGTTCAACGTGGAGATGAACGGGTCCCCCGACACGATTGCGGCGCTGAACAATCTCCCGATTAAGACGGCGAATGGAGCAACAATCTACGTCCAGGACGTTGCCGTGGTTAGCGACGGCTTTTCTCCGCAGGTCAACATCGCGCGTATGGATGGACAGCGCGGCGTCCTCCTCGCGGTCTACAAGACGGGAAGTACTTCGACCCTGGACGTCGTCTCTCAGATCTACGCCAAGCTGCCGATAATCAAGAATCTTCTGCCGCCGCAACTGGTGATAACGCCTCTCTTCGATCAATCGATTTTCGTGCGGGCGGCCGTGCAGGGCGTGATTCGCGAAGGATTGGTTGCCGCGTGTCTGACGGCGCTGATGATTCTCCTCTTCCTGGGAAGCTGGCGCAGCACTCTGATCATCGCCACTTCGATTCCGCTTTCGATTTTGGTCTCCATTACGACGTTGAGCGCGCTCCACCAGACGATCAACCTTATGACGCTCGGCGGGCTGGCGCTGGCCGTGGGTATTCTGGTGGATGACGCTACGGTGGCCATCGAGAACATCGAGAGGAATCTGGCGCAGGGTAAGGACACGGTGCGCGCGATTCTGGACGGCTCGCAGGAGATCGCCGTTCCGGCCCTGGTCTCCACGCTGTGCATCTGCATCGTGTTCGTGCCCATGTTCTTTCTTACAGGTGTGGCGAAATTCCTGTTCGTGCCGCTGGCGGAATCAGTGGTCTTCGCCATGCTGGCCTCTTATATCCTTTCGCGGACACTGGTGCCGACGATGGCGATGTATCTCCTCAAGAACCATCACGGCGAGGAATACGCCACCGGCGATGATATTTTTTCGGGAGCACAGCGCCAATTCGCGCACGGTTTTCAGCGCATGCGCGAACGCTACCGTGACGCGCTCGGCTTTTGTCTCGAGCACTCCTGGATGTTTATCATTTTGTTTCTGATTTTCTGCGTCGCGTCGGCACCGATCGCCTTGGCGCTGGGGCGCGACTTCTTTCCAACCGTCGATGCCGGTTTGATCCGGCTGCATATGCGCGCCCGCGCCGGCCAGCGCGTCGAGGAGACCGCCCGGGAGGCCGACGGCGTGGACAACCTGATCCGGCGGGTCATCCCCCCGAATGACCTGGGGAACATTCTGGATAACATCGGCTTGTTTAACAGCACTGTTAACACGACGTATAGCAACTCGGGTGTGATCGGCGAGTCGGATGCGGAAATCCTCATCGGGCTTAAGCCCCAGCGCAAACAGCCGACCAAGCACTACATTGATGAATTGCGCGGGCGATTGGCCGAAGAGTTTCCCGGCACGCAATTCTTTTTTCAGCCGGCGGACATGATCAGCCAAATCCTGAATTTCGGCGTGCCCGCGCCAGTCGATATCCAACTGATTGGCCCAAACGAAAGGGCCAACTATCAACTGGCGGAGCAGATTACCAACCGCATCCAGCACGTTCCCGGCGCGGTGGACGTCCACGTTCAGCAGTTGCGCTCTTACCCGGCGATATTCTTGGACGTCGACCGAACGCGTGCGCAGTCGGTAGGCTTGAGCCAGCAAGATGTTGCCAACAGCGTCCTGCTGACGCTGAGTTCAAGCTTCCAGATCAATCCTTCTTTTTGGGTCAACCCGGCTAACGGCTATGAATACAACGTTGCCGTGCAGGTGCCGCAATACAAGATCGATTCCATGCAGGCGCTGGATAACATTCCAATTTCTTCCTCCACCACGAAATCCTCACAGATTCTGGGGAACATGGCCGCTTTGAGCGTCAATGCCGAGCCTGCCTTGGTGAGCCATTACGACAGCCAGGCCATGATGAACGTGTACGCTTCGGTGGAAGGTCGCGATCTGGGCGGCGTGGATACGGACATCCAGAAAGTGCTGGCCGGCTTCCGGGACAAGCTCCCTCGCGGCACGCAGCTCGTGCGCCGCGGGCAGGTGGCCACCATGGCAACCTCTTTCGCCGGGCTGGGCGCCGGCGTGGGCGTGGCCGTCGTTTTGATTTATCTCTTGATCGTCGTTAATTTTCAATCGTGGATCGATCCCTTCATCATTATTACAGCGCTGCCCGGCGCGCTGGCGGGAATCATTTGGATTTTGCTGCTCACGCACACCACTTTAAGCGTGCCGTCCCTGACGGGCACGATCATGTGCATGGGAGTCGCCACCGCCAACAGCATTCTAATGGTGTCATTTGCGCGCGAACGCCTGAACGAAGGGTTGAGCGCGACACAGGCGGCGCTGCAAGCCGGGTATGTCCGCATTCGCCCCGTGCTGATGACCGCGCTGGCGATGATTATCGGCATGGTTCCGCTTTCTCTGGGACTGGGCGAAGGCGGAGAGCAGAATGCGCCGCTGGGCCGCGCCGTGATCGGCGGTCTGGTGGTCGCCACATTTGCGACGCTGTTCTTCGTGCCATGCGTGTTTTCGCTGGTTCACCGGCGCCATAAACCGGGAACACGCGCCGAGGTAGCGGCGGACGTGGTTTCGTAGAAGAATCGGAATTCCAGGAGCATCGAGCGGATGGCCCAATTTTCAACCGAACGGAATAGCGAATTAGAGCGCGGAGTGAGTGCCGCGGTTACGCCCCGTGGCCGCGGCCCAATGCTGCGCTGGTTTTTCGTGCTCTTTTTCGTTTTCCTGGTGCTGGGCGTTTATGCCCTCTTTCAAAGGCGGTCCGAGCACCAGGTTCTGGCCGAGCAGACTGAGCGGATGGCCGTGCCATACGTTTCGGTAATTCACGCGACGCGGATCGAAGGCGAATCCGCAATGGTGTTGCCCGGAACGCTGAAGGCTTATGTCGAATCCCCAATTTACGCGCGCACCAACGGCTATTTGAAGAAGTGGTACAGGGACATTGGAAGCCACGTCAACAAGGGCGACCTCCTGGCTGAAATTGATACGCCCGAGGTGGACCAGCAACTCGCGCAGATGCGCGCGGATCTCACGACGGCGCAGGCAAATTTGGGCCTGGCGGGCACTACGACGGCGCGTTATCAGGATTTGCTCAAGAGCGACTCCGTTTCCAAGCAGGATGCGGACAACGCCAGTGGCAATTACGAGGCCAGGCAAGCCATGGTGCAATCGGCGGAAGCCAATGTGAAACGCCTCGAGGAAATGGAATCATTTAAGCGCGTTTACGCGCCATTTTCTGGAGTGATCACGCAGCGGAACGTCGATGCTGGGAATTTGATCAATGCTGGGAACGGCGGTACCGCTACAAAAGAAATGTTCGATCTTGCGCAGATCGATCCGTTGCGCGTCTTCGTGTCCGTACCTCAGGCCTACGGGCCCTCGATTCGCGTGGGCATGAAGGCGTGCCTCGAGCTGGCCGAATTTACGGGGCGCAGTTTCTGTGGCCAGGTCGCCCGCACGGCGAACGCAATTGATCCTGTTACTCGTACGTTGCTCACCGAAGTGGATGTGCCCAATCCCTCCGGCACCTTGCTCCCCGGGGCCTACGCGCAAGTGAACTTCAACGCCAAGTTGTCCGGCCAGCGCCTCGCATTGCCCATCAATGCTCTGCTTTTCCGCCCGGAGGGAACGATGGCCGCGGTGGTCGGCCCGGATGGACGCCTCAACTTGAAGAAGCTCGTCATCGGGCGCGATTTCGGCGCCAGCGTGGAAATATTACAAGGAATTACTCCGGAAGAGAACATCGTGATCAACCCGCCGGATGCGCTCGAGCAAGGGGAACAGGTTAACGTCACAGCGCAGACTCCCGAAGGCAAATCAAACGCGCAAGGCTCTCAGAACCCCAAGCAATAATCGCGCAACAGTTCTGTGACGGGCTCACGCCGGAGCCCGCGCCGGCAGATCTCGGTGTAGCGTACCTGCAACAGAATCTCACAGACAAAATCTGCCAACATTCAATCACTCTGATTGGAGATTCATTGGAGTTGAAATCCGTGTATGATCCGGGACCTTTTTATCGGACATCGAAAGAAAAGTCAGGGAACATTTCAAAAGGAGACTGCGTATCAATCAATGAAATCGTGACGCCCTTTGCCAAGCCGATTTCAGTTTGATGGCAAGATTCGGATAGTGCCTGGACAGCGTATCCGTTAATTTATGCCAACCCTGTGGTATTGGGGCCACACGATCTCATGACGTACCCGGGCCATAATGGCTCTTTGGTTAAATATTTTTTTTCGATCTAAGAGTCTATTTCAAGCTTGAAGCGTCAATAAAGTATGACCAGGAATTCCCGTTCGAGATGGGTTTGTGAATTGGTCCTCAAGATGCATGGCCAGTCGCAGACATCCGGATAGGGCGCCTGGGATAAATTAAAAAGGTGGAAAAGGGGGTTTATGGCAACTCGAGTGGTATCCCGTGGGCTCATTTTAGCGGCTGCGCTGGCAATTTCATTCACAGCTTGGGCGGCCCCAGCAAGGAAAACCGTTCACATCCAACACCGTCTTCAGGTCGGCGATACAACCCTCGCTCCTGGGGATTACACCGTCGTTGTTGACGGAAACGAAGCCACGTTTAATCAGGGACGCAAGGTCGTCGCGAAGGTTTCCTGCGCAGTGAAGGAAAACAGTGAAAAGTCCGCCTCAGACGCAGTCATCTATGCCGACACAGCCATCACCGAAATCCGGTTCGCTGGACAATCGCAGGTGATCACCTTTACTCCCACTGCGGCTTCCACGCCGTCCAAGTCTTCCTCAACTTCTTCTTCCGGAGACCGTTAACCGATTCAATGACAGATCCGCCGGGTCCGGCTCTCTGGCGCCGGACCCGTTTTCATTTTATCTTCCAAAGACCATTTTCAAGCTGTCTCCGCCCGGAAGTCCGACGGGCCAGAATCCGGATCGGCGGGTGCGTGGCACAACCCTGCCCAAATCTAGCGGTTCTGTTGGGGTATTCGCTAGAGCTCCCGACCGGGCCCAAACCCGAAACCTCCTGATTACAAATCTGATGTCGGATATTCGCGTGGGCGGATTACTGATGAAATTGCAGCCGCCTAGCTCTACTGCCGCCGACCCCCTCCGCTGAGCCGCACGCCCGTGATTTTACAAGAAAGTGACAGGAGACAGACATTGTCTAAACAATTCACTCGCTGAACGCTGCAATAATTCCGGAGCGCTATGGGTAAAGCGTCAAGGAAAAAACTGCCTCAAATGAGAGACGGAGGATGGCAATGTCGAAATTCAAGGGTGCGAACATACAACCTCAACAGCTGATACGATTCGGAGGCCTGGCCGCCACGATTCTGCTTGCTGGCTTCATTCTGGCCACGGGAACCAGCATACAAGCAGCCGAGCACGACGGGTTCAACAAGAAGGGAAACATCGTTATCGCTGATCAGTTCAATAACCGAGTCATCGAAATCGATCCTGAAACGCACAACGGGGTCTGGACATTCGGAGACGGATCGAGCACTCCGGGGCCCAATTCCATCGTCGGAACAAATGATGCGGAGCGCGTGGGCGAGTTCACGCTCATTTCGGGTACCGGCATTCCGGGTGTTGCTCCTCCGGGTGCTCCGTTTCCCGGCTGCCCCCCACCGCAAAACGCCACAATTGGCTGCCCGGACAATCGCGTCATCGTTGTGAATGCAGAGGGCCATATTGTTTGGCAGTACGGCCAAGACGGCGGGGTGGCCGGCTCAGGTCCTGACCAGCTCAACGTGCCAGTTGCAGCAACTTTCTTGCCGAACGGGCACGTCCTGATTACTGACCAAAGCAACGAACGGGTTATTGAAGTGAATCATCAGAAAGAGGTCGTTTGGCAATACGGCGTAGCCGGCGCAGTCGGCATTGATCCCTGCGCCAATCCTACGGGTGTGGACGACGGCGGGTTGACCAATCCCAATAGCGCCGAATTGCTGGAGAATGGCCATATTCTGATCGCTGACGAGAACAACAACCGGGCCATTGAAGTCAATCGCGACACCAAAAAAATTATTCACACTTTCACAGCGGGATGCACAGTCAGCGGAGTGGCATTCGCAAGCCGCCTCGCAAATGGGAATACCCTGCTCACCGATTCCAACAATAGCCGCATCGTGGAGGTGGATTCGAGCGATACCGTGGTGTGGACGTATGTGACGAATACGCGGATGGGTAGCATCGCAGCCCCCCTGCCGACACGTGCCGTGCGCTTGCGCAACGGAAACACCCTCATCAGCGATCAATTCAATAATCAGGTCATCGAGGTCGACCACGACAAGAATATCGTATTTACGCAGGGCCAGATCGCAGGTGATTTTCCGCCTGGGAACGGATTCGACCAATTGAACGGCCCATACGATGCCAAAGTCGTCCGTGATTTTACCGGCTTGACCCGTCCACCGGAGTTGGAAGATGAATTTGGCGACGATTAAATCCTGATCCGAGTCTAAAACTTTTTGCCCGCTGTGGGGCGGCAGCAACCCCATGGCGGGCATCTTTTTGCCGCAATGTCAGGCACACCGGCAGGGCGCCTCAATTTTTCAAATGACTCCCAAAAATGGAGCCGAGGCCCGGACTTGAACCGGGAACCTAATTTCGCGCGGAGCGAAGCGTTCAGGAAATTTTTATATTAATGCAATTCTAATATGTGATATTTTCTCGGCCATGCCGGACCATAGCCTAACCGCGGGAACCCCGCAATTTGGCACGGCTGAATATGCACCAACGCCCGGCAACGACCGCTGCAAGACATGCAATCAACCGATCGTGGGGCAGTACTACCGTGTGAATGGCGCGTTGACGTGCGCTGGGTGCGCATTGCAGGCGGAACGCCAGCTCCCGAAGGACAGTCACGCGGCGTACTTGCGGGGAATTTTATTTGGAGTCGGCGGCGCGTTGTTGGGACTAATCATTTATTCGGCGTTTGGAATCATGACGGGTCTCATGATCGGGTACATCTCGCTCGCGGTCGGCTACATCGTGGGGAAGGCCATCAAGATGGGATCGGGAGGGATGGGTGGCCGGAGGTATCAGATTGCAGCAGCAGTGCTCACCTATGCGGCCGTCTCCATGGCGGCGATCCCCATCGCGATTTCTCAAGCCGTGAAGAAAGATTTGCAAAAGCAGCCTTCCAGTCAGGTGCAGCGCTCTGCGCCGGGGCAACCGTCAGCTACAGAGGAAGTCACTTTGCCACAGCAGAATGAGCCGGCGAAGAAACCCAATATGAACTTTGGCGCAGCGTTGCTAGGCCTCGCATTGCTGGGTTTGGCCTCACCCTTACTCGAGCTACAGAACCCCGTCCAAGGGTTGATTGGCTTGGTGATTCTTTTCGTGGGGATCCGCATCGCGTGGCAGCTGACCGCGGGTGCACCCACGGAGATCATTGGACCGTTTGGCGCTTCCCCGCCGTTGCCCGTCGCCAACAGTCCCGACGCAAAATAGAAAAGTGCTCCTAAAACTGTGTCCTCCGCGCCTTCCGAATTAATGCGAACGTGCAAACGCTGCTCCGCCGAGCTTGCGCCGGATGCGCTGTCGTGCAAACAGTGCCACGCGCTTGTGCATGCGGAGGAGTTGGAGCGATTGTCGGCGAATGCAAACTTATTGCAAGCGCAGGGCCAACCGGATCTGGCCCGAGAGCAATGGTCAAGGGCAATCGAACTCCTCCCGCCAGATTCAACCCAGGCAAAATGGGTGCGCGAACGGGTTCGAAGACTGGAACCGGTGGCGGGTGTGCAGGCATCTGCCCCGCCGAAGGACCACTGGGCACGCAAGCTGGGTCCGCTCGCCCCGATTGCGCTCGCCCTCGCCAAAGGTAAAGTCCTGTTGTCCCTTTTCAACCTGAAGTTCATTTTGAGTCTGGCCGCATTCATGGGTGTTTATTGGGGCCTGTTTGGCGCGAAATTTGGCATCGGCTTCGCTGTGCTGATTTTGATTCACGAAATGGGGCACTTCATCGACGTCAGGCGCCGGGGCTTGCCTGCCGAGATGCCTGTGTTTCTGCCTGGGCTTGGAGCGTACGTGCGCTGGCGGGCTTTGGGAGTCTCCCAGAAAACTCGGTCCGCGGTTAGTCTAGCAGGACCGCTGGCGGGATGGGTATCGGCTGCGGCATGCCTGTTGATTTGGTGGAAAACGGGCAGCGGCGTGATGGCGGCTCTGGCACGGGCGGGGGCGTGGCTGAATGTCCTGAATCTGATCCCTGTGTGGGCGCTGGATGGGGGACAAGCCATTTTGGCGCTGAACAAATCGGAGCGCCTTACATTATTGACTGTAACTATGGCGCTATGGTTATTTATGGGAGAGAACGTTTTTTTTCTGGTGGCATTGGGAATAGGGTGGCGGCTATTTACCAAGGACCTGCCACGGCAGCCAAGCCGGTCCACGACCGCCTACTTTGCGACGGTGCTGACCTTGCTGGCTATAGTGATGCGGCTGGTTCCAGGCAAGGGGTTCGGTGCGCCGTAGAATCGTTCTCGCGGACTGCAAATTGGCATTGTCAACACGGATCGGACAAACCGCGGCGAGTTTCCTCATGTGGTCTTCCCACTAGCGCAGAGTCGAGTCAACCCTTTGGTTCGTAAACTGGCATTTCCGCGTGGTGGTTCCCTGCCTGCATTACGGAGATACGTAGGCTCTTGAATTGGGACAGCCATATTCGCGGCGGCGCGCTAATTTCACTTGACATGTTTTGCTATCGAATGCTACAAGCCCCGCATATCGGGTGGCGCTTAATAGGTTCCCTAAATACGTCTCTGGTCCTTATCTGTTGATCGGTAAGGTTGCCGAAAGTATCGGTCCGTCTGTGACTCAGGAGGATTACGATGCGAATTAAACTGTTTGGGGAGAAGTGTAGTTTGGCCGTCTGGATATTCGTGATTGTGACCATCAGTATTTCAGGGACCGGCCAGGCGTATGCGCAGGTTGCAGGAGCAACGCTGACTGGCACGGTGAAGGATTCTTCCGGCGCGGTCATTCCCAACGCACAGGTCGCCATCACGGACACGGCGACCGGAATTACCCGAACTATATCCTCTAATGGGGCCGGCCTTTACATCGCCCCGAACCTATTGCCTGGGAACTATGAGGTACGAGTGACGGCAACTGGATTTAGGACTCAATTAGAGAAAGGGATCACGTTGACGGTTGGGGCCCAGCAGCAACTGGATATCACGATGCAGGTGGGGCAGATGACTCAAACGGTTGAAGTCACTACGGAGGCACCCACAGTCGAGCTGACCTCATCCGAACTGGGCGCCACGGTAAATTCAACGACAGTGCGCGAGTTGCCTCTCAATGGCCGCTCCTGGACCGATCTTGCGAATCTCCAGCCCGGGGTGGTTGTGGCAACGTCCCATGCGGCCGTGGACGTCAACCGCGGCTTCGGCGCGCAGTTGAGCATCTCCGGCGCGCGTCCCCAGCAGAATAATTACCGGCTCGACGGCATCAGCATCAACGATTACTCCAACGGGGGTCCCGGAAGCGTGCTCGGCCAGAACCTCGGAGTGGAAGCCATCCAGGAGTTCAGCGTTCTGACCAGCAACTATTCGGCGGAGTACGGGAAGACCTCCGGCGGCGTGGTGAATGCCATTTCGCGGTCGGGCACGAACCAGTTCCATGGTTCCGTGTACGAGTTCCTGCGCAACAGTTCGCTGGATGCCGCCAATTTCTTTGACAATGCCAATGGTGTTCCAAAAGCGCCTTTCAGGCGCAATCAGTTCGGCGCTTCCGCCGGCGGTCCGATTCGAAAAGACCGCACGTTTATTTTCGGCGACTACGAAGGAATCCGCCAGTCGCTTTCAACGACAGTGTCTTCCGGAGTTCCCTCCGCAAACGCCCGGCAGGGGATCCTCGAATTCCCCGGTGGCCCATCCACGTTTCCAACTGGGTGCAACTCAACTAACAACCCGACTGACCCAAACCAGTGCCAATTGACAGTCGATCCTGCGGTCCAAAAGTATCTGCCCTTTTTCCATTTGCCTACAGGAAATGTCAGTGGGGACGTTGGACAATACGTGTTTCCAAGCCCGCAGATAGTCAGCGAGAATTATTTCACAGTACGAGTCGACGAAAAAATTTCCGAGAAGGACAGTCTTTTCGGCACGTATGCATACGACTACTCCCCTCAGACGCAGCCCGACCTTCTCAACAATCTCCTGCAGCAGGCCATCGCCAAGCGGCAAATTGTCGCCTTCGAAGAAAACCACGTCTTCAGCCCAGCTATAGGCAATAGTTTCCGGCTTGGCTACAACCGCGACCGCGCATATGCCTCCAACCCGGTCAAGGTTCTCAATCCAGTGGCGGCTGATACTACGCAGGGGTGGGCGCCAGGATACGATCCGCCCCAAGTCACCTTGAGTGGCCTTAACACCGTCCCTGGCTTCGCACCTCCTACCTTTGCTTATGTTTGGAATGCCTATCAGCTTTACGACGACGCGTTTCTGACCAAGGGCCTCCACACGGTGAAATTCGGCTTCAGCATGGAAAAGGACGAGCTCAACGAAACGACAGCAACGGCCGATTATCTGGGAACTTTTAAGTTCGGGTCGATGGCACTTTTCCTAACGAACCAGCCGAAGAGTGTTGTTGGTTCTGTCCCAGGATTGGTCTCTCCGCGATACATGCGGACTGCCATTTACGGCGGCTACGTTCAGGACGACTGGCGCATCCGCCCGCGACTGACGTTGAATCTGGGCCTTCGTTATGAAATGTCAACAATTATTAAGGAGAAGTACGGAAAGACTACCAACCTTCCCACTCTGTCCTCTCCGTTTCCCGACTGTGGGGTAATTTTCGGGGACTGCGCCGCGATCGCTCCCTACTTTTCGAACCCAACCCTGCGCAATTTTGAGCCGCGAGTCGGGTTTGCCTGGGACCCGTTCGGAAGCGGGAAGACCGCCGTGCGCGGTGGCTTCGGTATGTTCGATGTCCTTCCCCTGCTTTATACGACGGTCACTTTGAACGGCAGGGGCGCACCGTTCTTCGAACTCGGGAGTTCAACCAGCGCCTCTCAACTGGCAGGCAAATTCCCCGGAGGGGCGCTACCTATAATCACTTCTAACATTGCCTCGACCGCCTTGGAATACGGCTACGTGGAGCACAACCCAAAGCGCAATTACGTAATGCAGTGGAACCTGAATGTGCAGCGCGAATTCGCCGGGTTCACCGCGACGCTCGGCTACGTCGGGTCGCGCGGACGTCACCAGGCGTTCCGCGCCGACGACGGCAATAGCGTCATACCAACGCTTACTTCCGCAGGCTATCTTTATCCGGTCGCTGTTGTACCAGACAAAAACCCGGCAAACCCGCCCTCCCCTGGCCCTGGGAACGTCATCAATCCAAACTCGAATGTGGGAGCGGTACGGTACCTGAGTTGGCCGGGCAATTCCGCCTATAACGCCATGCAAATCGGAGTTTTGAAAAAGATGAGCCATGGGTTGCAGGTCCAGGGATCCTACACTTGGGGAAAGAGCATCGACAACAACTCCGGCGTAGTTGCCGGCGATACCTTCGGCAACGGGATTGGAAGCCTTCCGTGGTTTGACCTAAGGTTGACTCGTGCACTATCCGATTACAATGTCGGGCGGACTGTGGTAATTAACTCAACTTGGGTAATCCCGGCGTTCAAAACCAGTTCATCAGTACTGAGCTGGGCAGCGAACGGCTGGGAATTCGGCGCGATTTTTAGGGCCAACGACGGACCGCCGTTTAGCGCCACGTTCGGAACGGACGGCGATCCATTGGGAATAAACAGCACCGACCCATGGGCCTTCCCGAGCTATAGCGGAGCCACTGGGTGCGGGTCGCTTATTAATCCTCGAAATCCCAACAACTACATCAAGACGCAATGCTTCGCGGTGCCAACGGCACCAGCGTCATTCTTCGGGGGACCAACGCCGATGTGCAGTTCGGATCCAATTTTCGGTCCTAACGCGATTGGCACTCCGCCACAGTGTTTCAACCTTCGAGGAACCGCCGGTCGTAACGATATTCCCGGACCAGGGCTCATGAATCTCGATTTCTCGGTTTTCAAAAACAATTACATCCGGAAGATTTCTGAATCGTTCAATGTGCAATTCCGGGCCGAGATTTTCAATATACTGAATCATGCCAATTTTGCGCTTCCTGTGTCGCCCGACAATACCGACGTTTTCGACAGTACAGGGGCGCCGTTGAATCCCCCCAACAACGGCGCGGCTGGAGTGTTGAAATCCACTGTCGGAGAGGCGCCCGAGAGGCAGATCCAATTTGCGATCAAGGTGATCTGGTAACAAAAACTGAATCGCGAACAACTCGGCGAACGGTGGCTCCCAGTGCGCCTGTTTCGCCGGAGCTTTCAAAGTGTCAGATGTGGAGACGCTGAGAGGCAGACAAAAATAATCCTGGACGATTCCAGGACCATTGTAAGATCTGATCGTTACAACCCCAGGAGGAACACGTGAAGAAGGCACGCATAATTTATTTAGTGTTGTTCGTCATATTCGGGATGGCAGCCAAGGCACAGGAAAAGCAGCTGCTCAAATTGTTGGTCACTACGCCGTTGCCGGGTTTCTCGGGCGATTTCGACCACTTTGGGATCGATCTCAAGGGCAAGCGGCTATTTCTCACCGCCGAAGACCACAAGACCGTTGAGGTTTTCGATCTTATGACGGGGGCACGCATTAAGAGCATCGAGGGATTCGGCCAGCCCCACGCGATTGTATTTCTTCCCGAGACCAATAATTTTATTGTGACCGACGGGGACGGCTTTGGGATGGTTGAGCTCGTGAGCGGGAAGGACTACAGCATTCTCGACAAGATCAAACTTCCTCCTTCCGTGGACGGCGCCGTTTTCAATCCTGTAAATAAGTATTACTACGTGGAAAGCGGCGGCAACGACCCCAAAGGAAGCACGCACCTGATTAACATCATTGATACCAAGACATTCAAACTGGTCGGGGATATTTCGCTTCCAGGAAATCATTCCGAAGCCATGGCTATCAGTCACGACGGCAAAAAGCTTTATGCGAATCTATCGACCCCGAAAGAGGTTGGAGTCGTTGATTTGGATACAAAGAAACTGATTGCGAGATGGCCCATCCCGGAAGCCGAAACTCCCAATTCGTTGGTTCTCGATGAGCCGAATCACCGGCTGTTTATCGCCACACGCAAGCCGCCAAAGTTTTTTGTGTTCGACACCGATACCGGAAAAGTCGTGACATCCCTTACCTGCGCCGGAATGAACGATGACATGTGGCTCGATGTTCCGCGCAAACGAATTTATGTAACTGGAACCGATACCACGACCGTCTTTGAACAGCGTGATTCCGATCATTACGAGCACATCGCGGAGGTCCCGACGGGATTTCGCGCCAAGACTTCTCTACTGGTGCCTCAACTCAATCGGCTGTACGTTGCGGTTTCAGGAAAAGGTAAGGATGACGCGAAGCTGGCGATGCAGATTTATGAAATTCAGCCATGACCCGCAAGCGACGGCGGGGCAGAGCCGGAGCCAAGTTTAGCTTCAGCGGCTGAAGCCGCACGCTGTCTGCGGCGTTTATGTCGTGGCTGAAGCCACGACCCACAAACATTCTCGCGTTGCTACACAGGCTCTGAAGCCCGGCCCTCCTAAGGAGACGAGGTTCTGCACGCGGTACGACGAATTTGAGGATAAGTACCGGGGAGACATTTTCAAAATGTTTGCGTTGCTGGATTTTGTTCCAAGGACCAAACAAAAAGCTGCCCGCCCAAAAAGAGGGCGGCCGCTACAAAGGCAACGCATCGAATATCGCCATGGTTTTGTAGGGCATGTTACGACTCACACTGACCCATTTATGCCGCATTGCCTGAATGGGCCAAGGATTTGAAAGAATTTAGGAATGCCAATCCGAGGTGAACGATGAACCGCAAATTAGTTGTTGGTTTTTTTCTCGCAATCTTGGGGACTGTGACGCCGTTATGGGCGCAGGCTCCCCGGGTGGTCGCAGTCCGTGCCGGTCACTTGTTTAACAGCAAGACTGGAACCATGCTGGCCAATCAAGTGGTATTGATTGACGGCGAAAAAATCACCGAGGTTGGCCCGGCGGACCGCGTGCAAATTCCATCTGGGGCACCGGTGATTGACCTCAGCCAAGCTACGGTATTGCCCGGATTGATCGACGCGCACACGCATGTGTACAGCAGCCTTAATGCCGGAGCCCGCGTGAACACCTCGAAGGAAGCCTGGACAATTATGGCCATGGGGAACGCACAAACAACCCTTCGCGCGGGTTTCACAGCGGCGCGGGATGTGGGAACTCACGGCGAAGGCTATGGCGACGTCGATGTGCGAAACGCGATTAACCGCGGTTTATTCGAGGGCCCTCGAATGCAAGTTTCGACCAGGGGAATCGGCGCATCGGGCTCGGACTATATCGGAACTCCAGGGACCACCATCACCGGAGGAAATGAGGAAATTCACGGTGCTGACCAAGCGCGCGAAGTCGTTCGCGAGCAGATTCGTTACGGCGCCGATTGGATTAAAGTGTTCCCAACCGCCGGCTATTCCTTCAGCCCTGACGGCGAGCTGTACGTCGAGCCAACTTTTACGCTGGCCGAATTGCAAGCGATTGTGGACGAGGCCCATCGCCATCAACATAAAGTAGCTGCCCACTCGTACGGTGGAGAAGGCCTGCGAAATTCGGTTATTGCTGGCGTGGACTGCATCGAGCATGGGCAGGGCCTGGATGATTCAGAAGTGGCGATGATGATTCAAAAAGGGATCTACTATGACGTTACCGGGTACCGCTACACGATGCCGGAGATCGCGGAGAACGATCGCAAGAACACAGGCGGCAAGTACAGCATCATTCCCATCTTCGAGAGAAACTTCAAGAATGCGCTCGCTAAGGGCGTAAAAGTAGTTTACGGCAGCGGTGTGGACGGAACCGCGGGCGATCCTCGTTCCAGTGGACCTTACAATCATGGGACCCAAGCCCTTGACTTCATTTGGCTGGTTGATCATGGAATGACGCCTGCAGCGGCCATCCAATCTGCCACCGTGGTTGACGCGGAAATGTTGGGCTGGCAAGACAGGATCGGTTCGGTGGACAAAGGGAAATTCGCTGATCTGATCGCCGTTTCCGGGGACCCGCTGAAGGATATCTCCGAGCTCCAGCGAGTGAAATTTGTGATGAAGGGCGGCAAGGTGGTCAAAAACGATTTGAAGTGACGAGACCTCTCAAGCCCAGAAATCAAAGGCTTGCGTTTTGGTAGCAATCTTTGTCCGACGGGAGGCGTGCAAGCCTTTCGACGTTGGGTTCATTTTTTCTGCAAGGTGCGCAAGGCGCGGGCGATGACCACCTGATCATCGCTCGCAACATTTTTGCCCCCTTCATCGTCGCCTGATGCCGGCGGCGCTTGCTGCAGTTTTGATCTCGCGCCCGCGCTGTCAGATCATCCTAAGGTCATACCGCTAATCCGAAAAACTTCGCTTGCTGCCGAAAATTAATCGGATTCCGCTTGACATGATGAGCGAACGAGTGCTAAAAGCCCGGCCATATCGAGTGTGTCTTAATCGGTTCCCTAAATAGATCCCCGGGCCTTATCCGTAGATCGGTAAGGTTGCGAAACGTAGCGATCCGTCTGTGACTCAGGAGGACTTCCATGTCACATAGACTGTTTGGGGAAAAGTGTAGTCCGGCTGTCTGGATATTCGTGATTGTGGCCATCACAGTTTTGGGGACCGGCCAGGCGCACGCGCAGGTTGCCGGAGCAACGCTCACCGGCACGGTGAAGGATTCCTCCGGCGGTGTCATTCCCAACGCTCAAGTCGCCATCACAGACGTGGCCACGGCCGTTACGCGCACCGTCGCGTCTGGTGGGGCGGGACTTTACACGGCTCCCAACCTTTTGCCTGGGACCTATGAGGTCCGTGTTTCAGCAATGGGTTTTAGCACGGCCGTGCAGAAAGGCATCACCCTAACGGTAGGAGCTCAACAGGAACTTGATTTCACGATGCAGGTTGGGCAGATGACGCAAACGGTTGAGATCTCTACGGAAGCGCCTACGGTCGAACTGACCTCGTCCGAGCTGGGCGCCACGGTAAACGCGACAACGGTGCGTGAGTTGCCCCTGAATGGCCGCTCCTGGACCGACCTTGCCAATCTCCAGCCTGGCGTCTATAGCGCGGAGATGCACGCTCGCAACGCCGATGATAATCGTGGCATTGGAGCCCAGTCGGTCATCTCTGGCGCGCGCCCTCAGCAGAATAACTACCGCTTGGACGGCATTAGCATTAACGACTACGCGAACGGCGGTCCGGGGAGTTTGCTGGGCGGAAACCTGGGAGTGGAAGCCATCCAAGAGTTTAGCGTCCTGACCAGCAACTATTCGGCGGAGTACGGCAAGACCTCCGGGGGAGTCGTGAACGCCATCACGCGTTCGGGGACGAACCAGTTCCACGGCGCCGTTTATGAGTTTCTACGCAACAGCGCGCTGGACGCCGACAATTTCTTTGACAATGCCACTAGTACTCCAAAACCGCCTTTCAGGCGCAATCAATTCGGCGTCGCGGCTGGCGCTCCCATCCGCAAGGATCGCACGTTCATCTTCGGGGACTATGAGGGGATTCGGCAATCCCTAGGAACTACGGTCAGTCCTATAGTGCTCTCCACGGACGCACGGCGGGGGATCATCCACGACGATAGCGGCAACCTCCTAGATGGAAACGGCAATCCCACTGCCCCCTTTTCGGGTACGTGTCCAAGCGGGTCGCATCAGCTTGACCCCAGAGCGGGATTTTGTGTCGATGATAATGTAGCGAAGTATCTTGGCATCGAGCCTACCCCCCCGGCGAGCCAAACGCCATTTGGTGATGGGAATTATGCGTTGGCCCCGTTTTCAGGGCAGGATGTTGTCCCTGAAAATTATTTCACCATTCGCGTGGATCAAAAAATTTCGGAAAAGGACACCTTCTCCGGAACCTATAACTTTGACAAATCTCTTGAGAACACGCCCGATTTACTGGGGGAGACTGAGAACCACAACCTAGCGAAGCGACAATTTATCGTGCTGGAAGAGAGCCATACTTTTGGCCCTGGCTTGCTCAACACGGCCCGGGTTGGATTCAACCGGGCTCGTGTGGGCGGCGTGCCGGGCACAGCCATCAATCCTCTTACAGCGGACACGTCTCTGGGGTGGGTCGCCGGGCGAACTGCGCCTCAGGTGTTCGCGACTGGGCTTACGCAAATTGGGAATGGTGTGAGTCAGACAAGCTATCGGAATTGGAACTCGTATCAGGCCTATGACGACGCTTTTCTGACCAGGGGGCTCCATTCCTTGAAATTCGGCTTCGGCTTCGAGCGGGACCAGCTCAACGAACTCGACCTCACCGCCGACTACCACGGTATTTTTACTTTTGATCCGCTCTCTACTTTTCTTAGTAACCAACCTTCTCGTTTTACTGGAGGTTTTCCAGGATTGCCCGGTCAGCGCGGTATGCGTCAATCCATCGTCGGCGCCTACGTCCAGGATGATTGGCGCGTGCGCACAAACCTGACACTGAATCTGGGTGTTCGCTACGAGATGGCGACCGTGCCGACAGAGGCTCACGGAAATCTCACGAACCTCTATAATGTCACCGATGCACAACCCACATGCGCGAAACTGTTCACGAGCCCGACCGGGGTTTCCTGCGGCGCGACCGGTGCTTACTTCTCGAACCCGACATTGCGAAACTTCGAACCCCGGGTAGGTTTTTCCTGGGACCCGTTCAAGAATGGGAAGACTGCGTTGCGCGGCGGGTTCGGGATGTTTGACGTGCTCCCCATGCTCTATACGACTATAACAATGGTCGGCCGAGGAGCCCCATTCACCGAAATCGGCGCAACGAAAAATGCGTCCTATCTGAGCGGCAAATTCCCCAGCACAGTGGACCCTGCAGTTCTCGGCGCCAAATCCTTGGAATATGAGCACGTCGAACAGAAGCCTCCTCGAAATTATGTGATGCAGTGGAATCTCAACCTGCAGCGCGAGCTTGCACCGAATTTGAGCATGGTAGTTGGCTTTGCAGGCTCACATGGTGTGCATCAGGCGCTTCGCGTCGACGACGCCAACATAGTCTTCCCTATAGCGCTGACCCCGGCGGGCTATCTGTGGCCCAATCCGGTTGGCAACGGAGCGCAAATCAATACGTTTACCTCGGGAGCGATCCGGTCCTTGTTTTGGGCGGGAGACTCCTTCTATAGCGCGCTCGAAGTTGGGGTCGTGAAAAAAATGAGCCATGGCTTGCAGGTCCAGGGATCGTTTACCTGGGGCAAGAGCATCGACAACAACTCCGGGGCGACCAACGGCGACACGTTAGCGAATGCATTTTCGAGCATTCACTGGGACGATTTGAGAACCAGCCGTGCCGTGTCCGATTACAATATTCCCCGGGTTCTGGTGATCAACGCCAACTGGCAGGTCCCGACGAGCAAGTCTGCCTCTAGAGCCGTGGGGTTCGTAGCGAATGGCTGGGAGCTGGGAGCAATCTTGAAAGTCAACGACGGCTACCCCTTCACCCCGACATTCGGAAGCGACGGTGATCCTCTGGGCCTGTCGAGCAGCGACCCTTGGGCCTTTCCTGATCGCCTGAGGACCCCGGATTGTGCGACGCTTATCAATCCAAGAAACATCCAAAACTACCTGAAGACCCAATGCTTCGCGATCCCAACAGCGCCGAGCCCGGCCTTCTTTAATGCGGCACCACCTCTTGGCTGCGATCCAGCTTTCGGCCAGAGTTTGGATCCCACGAAACCGAAATATCTGTGGTGTTTCAACCTAGCGGGAAGCTCCGGTCGGAACCCTGTTTATGGACCGGGACTAACGAACCTCGATTTTTCGCTTTTCAAGAACAACTCTTTCAAGAGGATCTCGGAGACTTTCAACGCACAGTTCCGGGTGGAAGTTTTCAACATCTTGAATCACGCGAACTTTGCCCCGCCGACGGTAGGAAAGTTGGACGTTTTCGATTCAAAAGGCAACCCCACCGGGACTGCGGGAGTGCTGACCGCGACGACAACCGATTCGAGGCAAATTCAGTTCGCGCTCAAGTTTACTTGGTGATCTAGAAAACGCAATTCGCACTCTCGGTCTGCAATCGGTGCGAGCATGAATTGACACCCGGAGGCTTTTGTGGATAAATCCACTCGCCGGAAGCGTACTAATCAAAAAGGGGAAAACATGAAGAAACTTCTAGTTGTTGTGGCACTGGTGCTGGTTTGGGTAGCGAAATCTCCAGCTCAGGAGAAGGCGGGGCTCAAGCTTGTCCAAACTGTTTCATTTGCAGATGTCAAGCGTAATTGGGACCATTTCGGCGTGGATTTGAAAAGCAACCGGCTCTTTGCTACTGCAGATGCAGAGAATAATGCGGTCGTAGAAGTTCTTGACCTACGTACAAACAAGAAAATCCAAACCATCACCGGGCTTAAAGGACCGCACAACGTCCTGCCTTTCCCGGAAATGAATAAAATCTTTGTTACGGATGGAGAAGCCTCGGAGCTCAAGATCTACGATTACAAGACGCTCGAATTGGTGGGCCACACCCCGTTGAGCATCGATGCAGACCCCATTGTGTACGATCCCGCCACGAAGTATTTCTACATCGTAAACGGCGGCCGCGAAGCCAAGACACCTTACTGCCTCATCAGTGTCGTGGATGCGGTGAGCGGTAAGAAGTTGGAGGATATCAAGCTGGACACCAACCGGCTGGAGTCCATGGCGATTGAAAAATCTAGTCAACGTCTTTTCGTCAACATGACGACTGCCAATGTGATTGGAGTGGTGGACCGCAAGACACGCAAATTAATTACGACTTGGCCCGTCACCGCGGGCCAGGAAAATGTGCCGATGCAGTACGATGAATCCACGCATCGCTTATTTACAGTTACTCGCAAACCTTCCAGGTTGGTGGTCGTTAATACTGACACGGGCAAGGAAGTCACCAGCCTTCCAACCGCTGACTCCGTTGACGATCTGGCTTACGATCCTGTACTTCACCGCCTATATGCTCCGGGCGGAAACTTGGGAGGAGCAGTTGGTGCGGTCACGGTGGTTCAGCAAAAGGACGCGGACCACTACGAAGTGCTTGCAAGCATACCTACCAAACCCGGCGCCAGGAATGCCCGTCTGGTCCCCGAACTCAACAAGTACTACTTGAGTACCTCGACGAAGGGGGCGCAGCAAGCGGAAATCATGGTGTTTGACGTGGTTCCGTAAATCTAGGCGCCTCGTGTATCGCAGGGGCAATTCAAGCAGCCGGTTTCGAAGCCAACCGCCAGATTAACGAATTGAAGGTAAAACCGGCAAAGTTTTTGAAGACCGCATCCCTTTCGCGGCCGGCCTTTCGGGTCGACTGAGGCCCTGGCAGGGGCGTTTCATGAGTCCGCCGTTAAGAAATCGTTTTGCATTTAGGTTTAAGCTGTGAGTGTTGTGGGTGGGCGCAGCGTGATCAGGTTGGCGCAGAAAAAAGCGCGCAAAAAATAAGGGATGCTTCGCAGAAAGCGGAG
>Ga0210410_10000093_pt1 | contig 140778 bp, 175 predicted proteins | sample IncBWC4MmetaG_FD_161058 | JGI IMG/M metagenome (GOLD analysis project Ga0210410, IMG submission 161058) | Forest soil microbial communities from Barre Woods Harvard Forest LTER site, Petersham, Massachusetts, United States - Inc-BW-C-4-M | ecosystem: Environmental > Terrestrial > Soil >...
TATATGTTAAAATTGTATTATTCTAATATTATAGGAAACTTTTATAAAATTTGTGTATACATAAATAAAAAACATATTTTATGGAATTATTAAATATATTTGAATCTAGTAAGAAGAAAGAGGTTATAAATCACCTTAAGAATTTAGTTGCTATCGGTAAAACTGATGGTTGTTTGGATAAAGTTGAAATAGAAAAAATCAAAGAAATTGGTTTAAGAAATGGTTTATCTGTTAAAAAGATTGCTACTATTTTGAATAGTGATACTCAGGCAACTGAAATTACTGGTACCCTTGATGAGAAGTTTGAAAAACTCTACGATATCATAACAGTAATTGCTGCTGATGGTATTCTTGACGAAAAAGAAATGTTTATTTGTGAAAACCTGGCTGTAAAAATGGGGTTTAGTAATATTGTTTCTGGTGTTATGATTACACAGTTATTTAATGGTGTTATATCTGGTAAAGTAAAGGATAAAATAAAACTAGAAGCGGAAACATTTCTAACCTACTAAGTTAGAGATTTATTTCTTGAATAAGATATCCTAATTCGTAAGATAATTCGATTGTTTCGAATGAAAAATCCTGATATGGGAAGAAGTTTAAGTTTTCACTACTTTCAAATTCTAATCTTATATTTTGAGTATCCTCAAAACATATAAATGTTACTTTATTAAAAATAGTATCATTGTATAGTAATTCACAACTTGTACCAAACACGCTAGCTTCTGTTATTTCAGGAGTTTTTGTGTTTGTATCATAATCGGTTCCTTCATACACTAATTTTGGTAGTTTCCATGGTAGAATCTTTCTAAGTCTTTCAGCTAATATAACATGATTAAGAAAATATACGCCTGGTTTGTGATTATAAAACCACCAATTTAAATCATCCATTTAAAGGATTTCTTTAAATGTTGTAGTTTTTCTACAAAGAAAGTTTATAAATCATTAAAGAATTTTTTAATATAAAGATTAAGTTGTATTTTTGTAAAAATTGAGATATATGGGAGCTTTATTAGGTATTTTTATAGTAGTTGTTTTGTTATGCTTATTTGAAATATAGATATGTCCCCACCTATTCTACTTACTGGTATAGTGATACTCGGTGTATTATTAATCATATCTCTACTAAAATAAAACTTTGTAACTTTTTAAGATATAAACCGTTTAAGACTATATGAACTACTAAATTTGATTCTATGATATTCAAAGAAAAACAAAATACTGAGCTAATGTGTAGATTAGTATCTGAAAATGAACTTATTGAGATAGGTATTTATCCAGTTATGTTTGGTATGCGAATAAGAGCTGGTTTTGTAGGAACTTATACTTATGAGATTGATTACTGTGCTGGATCTGATCAAATGTGGGTGGAGGCTTTATATTCAGCAATAAAGTGTATTTTAGAAAATAGACCTGAAGAACGTAGTTGTTTTAATGGTTTTCCGTTACAGACAGTTAAACCAATGATTAACGATCCTGCTTGTTTTACAAAATTATCCTCGATGAATACTATACTTAAGCATACTAAATTACCATCTATATCGATATTACGAAAGGAGTACTTTGATAATAACGATTTAAAAACTTTGTAACTTTTTCGAATATAAACCGTTTAATACTACATGAACTATTTGATTAGGGATATGATAACCAATAAAGTCTTAGCTTTTTATACAAATGCTCCAAAGGATATTGTTATTTGGTTAGCCAAGAAAAACCAAGATAGACCTGACACGATTGCTAAAAGAGATCATAATCAGATAAATCATGTACTGGATTTTGTACCTTATCACATAAGAAGTGCTGGTTATGATGTGCAACCAGTTAAAAGTAAATTAGTTCAACTCAGGATAGATGTTAAGTCTTTTATGAGTATTGATCTTGATTTAATGAAATATCAAACGGCCCGAGATCTTACAGGTTTATATAGAATAGACGGTTGTGGTATTCGTGTTGGAAAAGGTACTACTATTTATAATGGGTTTGATTGGTCTCCAGGTATGAAGACCGTAAAACTTGTTAGAACATGGATGAAAGGTAGTATGCTGAAAGTGACTGTAAGATATGTTAAACTGAAACAGGATATAACTCTTGTAAAAATATGAGTGATATAGTTAAAAAAATTGAAGTCACATTAAAGGCTGCTTCTGAATATACTCAGGAGGAGCTTATTGTGTTTGAGTCTTTCAAAAAAGAACTTGATGAAAACGATATACTTTTTACCATTGGTGATACTGTTGTTACAAAAGATGGTGGTTTTATAAAGATAATCAGTTTTTTTGATCAATTTGAAAACAGTTGGTATGAAAATGGTACAAAAAAGGAAGTTCCTAATATAGAAGTAGTAAAATATGTTGTTTACCAAGAATATCAAGGAAACAATAACTGGAGTGGTGATAAGAAAATGAAACTTAGTGAAATAATCTACTATCAATATACGACTAAACTATATGGAACAATAGAAGATCTTCATAAAGATTCAATGAAAATAATCACTGGAGAGATACAACTTCATAACGAAGAAGAAAATATTTCGGATTCTACAGATATCATGCTTGGTGTATCTAAAGAAATTTTAGAGTTTCGTAAGCAAGAATTGGTAATTAAAAGGGATGTGTTAGAAGCTAAGCGAAGATATATTCATAGTATAATGGAAAGAAAAACCAGAGAAATGCATTCTATGGTTGAAGGCTTCAAGCGTCAGATAAAGAAAGTGATGCGTGTTATTCAAACACTTGAATTATTTTTAGGTATTCGAGAAGATTTGTTTCAAATTCAGGAAGGTGAAAAGTCTCCAGTTTCTGAACCTCTCACTTTCAGACAGCAAATATTATTTATGGATGAGGAATTGGGTGATCCAGAAAATGGTGGTCTTGATATTAATTCTATCGAAGATTTTGATAATTGGCTCATAAAACCAAATTCTTATTATAAAAAAATTAATTACGAATTATTGATACCTGAAAAGAAAGGTGTAGTTGCTATAAAGGTTCGTAGAAGTGATAAACATTATCATACAAATCCTTTTATAAACAGTTTGATGAATGAAGGTAATAAATCGGTTTATCTTCTTGTTCGTAATGGGCAGAATTTATATAGAATCTGGTCCGAGAATTTAAGTGTAGCGGATAAACTGTTTCCTGGTAGGGAAGAGTTTATGGAATTATCGAAGAATTACGAAAATTCATATTCGGAATATGAAAAAGAAAGAATAGATAATAAGGTTCTTGATTATAAAGCACATTTTGTAATGTTACAAGGTCTTATTGATAGAACTGATGTTTTTACACCTTTATTAGAGCAAATAAATCTTATGTCATCGGAACCTTTGGAAAAAGGATTAGTTAAATTTATTTACGATGATGAAACTTGTTTGCCTACAGGTAGATTGTCTTATGGAGAATGGTTAAAACAGTTAAATTCAAAAATTGAAGAAGGTTGTCGAATATTTTCGTCTGGATTTATATGGGGTTACTCTGATAGGAAGTATGAAATTGGTGCTCGTTTAAAACGGTATTATAGAGATGAATATTCTGCACCTTCAGCTCCTGGTCCTGGTCTTTATACAGTAATAGAGGATCCTGATTGGGTATTTTATAATCAATCTAAGGATACGAAAACTTTCAAATTTCTATACACACCAAATAATAAAGGTTTGTGGTATACAGAAGATGTAAAACGTGGTGTTTCGTTTAGATTAACTGATTATGATGATTTTTATATAAATTATGATGAAGCATCATTGGATGAGATAGAATTTTATCTTCATAATAGACTTGATCGTAGATTTTATTTGAGTATGATGCCTCTTTTAGTTCGTATGAGGGATTTCAAAATAAAAGAACTAGAACAAGAATCACATTTTGTTAAGCTTGTTGCTGGCCAGATTATTAAAAAAGTAGAAATTACCAATTTAGAAAAATTAGAATCTGATATAAAAGAGCTTATTATATGGTGGAAACTTAAGAATAAATGGAAACGAGCAATTGATTCAGACAATCAAAAAGCTTTAAGAATGATTATTAAGGAATACTATAATAAAAGTATATGAGTATTATAACAGAAAGAAGGATGTGTGATCAGTGTCACTGGCGAAAAAATGCTCCTGATGAAGGTAGATGGAAAGGTTATGTTGAAGGGAAAGTAGCTAAAGGTATCTTGAAAGAACATACACATGTATGTCATAAAATTGGTACTGATACATGGGGTAAAATAACACAAGAAAATGTTTGTGTAGGGTCTCTTAATAGAAATTGTAATGAAAAGAAAGATTAAAGAGTTCTGGAAGTATACAGTTATGTACAAATATTTGAACCCTGTTATTTTTGTTCTTCAACGGATTTATGAAGCTGTATTAACTAAGGTTTATAAACCAAGAATAAAAGGTACCTGGAAGGAGATAAATCAGATATTAAAGACATTTTCTTCTAACCCAACTCTATACATTGATCATGGCCTTCTTATAAGGTTTGTTGCCGTGAAGAATAAAGAATACTCTAAGTATATCTTTATTAAAATTCAACGAGGTATATTAAAATTTCGTAAAAGAGATAAATATTTTATGATTCCGGGAGATTGTGGTAGTTATAATTTAGATAATCCACAGCGATATATCTTCGAATTACTTGAAATACCTAGAGATATGTTGCATATAAATTTTGAGCATGTTAAAAAGAAATATAGAATTAAAAGAGCTTCTAAGAATAGTAGTCAATATTATTAAAAAATAAAAGTATGGAAATCGAAAAAATATTAATTACTGATACAGCAGAAATTTTAGATATTGCTGATAAAATATTTCCTGAAACTATAGGATTTAATTACGGTTATATTGGTAGTTATTTAAATAAAAAACAAGTCCAAGATATTTCTGTCAAACTTGTCGATAATGAAAAAATTATCGGTTTCTATATTATGAACTCTGCATCATGTCCCTCATTAGTTAAAGAAGCTCGAATATACGGTATTGATCCTATGAAGGGTATTGAGGGAATAGCTCTTGGTATAATTCCAGAATATAGAGGAACCGGTTTAGGAAAACGTTTAATAATGTATCCTTATGCTATGACAGATTTTGATTACATATGGGGTAAACATTTTACACATCTGAATAATATGAAAGAATGGGCCAAAAGAAGAGTTGTGATTGATGAAGGTTCTATATTCTTGTCTATAACAGCTTTAAGACATACAAATATGGGAACCATGCCGATGTTCAAGCATTATCAACAAACCGAAGGGTGGAATTGTGGGCCAACAGCTCTTTTAATAGCTTATAAACCCATGTTGAATTATAAGTCTACTACTATTGATGAAATATCTAGTCTTTGTGGTGCTGATAATATTACCGGTACTACTGATGTAAGAATGAAAGCTGGGTTAGATGCTCTTGATATAAAATACTTACAAAGCTCTGAATTAAATAATAAAAATGCTTTACACTGGTTAAAATATCATTTGAATGAATCTGATGTTTTTCTTCTTAGAGGTCTTGTTAAAGGTGTCAAACACTGGGTGGTTGTAACTAATTACGATAAAAGAAATAAAGTATTCCGTATACTTGATCCATGGCTTGGTGATTATGAACTAGATGGTACCGGATTATTGGAAATATGGCAACCAAGGAATTTTGATGGATTTATTTTGTTCAAAGAAAATTATATTTAGTATGAAAACATTTACAAAAACTAAAAATAGATATGTTAGTCTTGGTATTTATGCACCAAGTAAAAATTCTGAAACTTACGTAAAAGCACTTCCTGGTGATTATGTTTGTAATAAAAGTGGACATTACTACTATTATTTTGGTGAATCTATGTCTTTTAAGAATAGATTGGTTGTTAAAAAATCTGTTTTTGAATACTATAAAAATTTACCAAATATTTCCGAAGAGATATTAGATGGTAATTTAGTTTATAAACTTACTAAAGATACGTTAATGGTTGAAGTGAAAACATTAGCGAAATTTATTGAAATGTGTAGTATGAGAGCCGGTAACCAGTTGGTTGGTATTGATGATATAATGAAAATTTATGAAATACTTTCTGGTAATCCAATGAAGAAAGACTTTATGCTCTTTGATAATGCTGGTGGTAGAAATTTTAATGTGATTGAAGGTGAATCTGCGAAAGCCATTCTCGAAATGGTGAAAATAGGTAATCTTAAAGAATCTTACATCTATGCTTATGTTATCAATGGTAAGGAGGTTATTAACAACATTCCTTATTTTATGAAGTAGTTCTAAAACATATTAGGTTATTTGAATATAAAAATGTATTTTTGAGAAAATTATATAATTATGGCAATTACAGCGAAACAACTTATAAGTCTTGGGTATATTACTGGACCTTCTATTGGTATAGCTATGAAGATAGTTGGTTATGCAACATCTGATGGTATGTCGGATGAAGGTATCACTACTATATTGGTAAATATACTAACAGAACCAAAAAAATATTTGGAGACTTCTGAAGATCCGTTAATTCTTTCTCTAGCTTCTTCTTTATTACCTAAAGAAATTCCAAATGATACATTTGAATTAGTGGAACAGAAACCATATAAAATATATGGTGTCGAAAATATTGAACAAGGTGCATTGGATCAGATGAATATCGCTATGCGACTACCTATAACTGTTGCTGGTGCTGTAATGCCTGATTCACATTTAGGTTATTCTCTTCCAATTGGTGGTGTGCTTGCGACAAATAACGTAGTATCTCCGGCCTCAATAGGAAACGATGTTTCGTGTATGATGAAACTAACCATTTACGATATTAAACCGTCTTTTTTAACAGGTCAAGTTGATAAGTTAAAAAATTCTCTTCTTGCTTGTACAAATTTTGGTACTGGTGGAGAATTAGAAAAACCTGTAGATGATGAAGTTTTGGAAAATAGGGCTTTTTCTGAAATACCGCTTCTAAAAAGTTTACATAATAAAGCTGTGCGTCAGCTATCAAGCAGCGGAAATGGTAACCATTTTGTCGAAATTGGTGTAGTTAATATTACAGATATATCCAATGAATTCGGGTTACCAATTGGTGAATATGTGGGAATTCTTTCACATTCCGGATCAAGAGGTTTAGGAGCAAATATAGCTAAATATTATACAAAATTAGCCATGGAAAAATGTAAACTTCCTAAGGAGGCTAAAAGTTTAGCTTGGTTAGATTTGAATAAGCAAGAAGGTCAGGAATATTGGATTTCAATGCTTCTTGCTGGTGATTATGCAACAGCTTGTCACGCACATATCCATAAAAGACTTTCTAAATATATGGGTTGGAAAGAAGTAGGTAGTACCGAAAATCGACATAATTTCGCCTGGAAAGAACAACATAATGGTCAAGAAGTAATCGTACACCGCAAAGGGGCGACTCCTGCGGGTAAAGGTGTTCTTGGAATCATACCAGGATCTATGGCTACTCCAGCTTATATTGTAAGAGGTAAAGGTGAACCAGAATCTTTAAATTCAGCTTCTCATGGTGCAGGTCGGTTAATGTCAAGAACTGCTGCTAAAAATAGTATTACAATGTCTTCTTTAAGAAAATTGTTAAAGGAGGAAGGTGTAGAGTTAATTGGTAGTGGTGTTGATGAGGCCCCTGGTGCATATAAAGATATTAACAAGGTGATGGGTTATCAAACTGATCTTGTTGATATTCTTGGTACATTTCATCCAAAAGTGGTTAGGATGTCTGAAGAAAAAGGTGATAATTAACATGTACGAACTTATCAGAAAATATCGAGAAAGTCTTTTAGAAAAAATTACTGATAAAGAACAGTTAAAAGCTGTTTTAGAATATATGGAATCAGTAGCTGGATCTACTAATCTCTCAGAGGTTAGTTACAGTGTACAAGATGCTATTGACGGTCTAAATAATAGGTTAAATATACTGAATCATGAAAATATTCAAGAAAATATTCAGTAGTAAAATAGATCGATTAAAATCTCAAATAAAAGAGAAGAATTTACTTCTTTTAGATGAGGAAGAAAGTCAGTCCTTATATTACGTTCAGAAGTTGTATGATTGGCAGGAGGAGTTTGATGATGAAGATTTCTTAGAAAAATTTCTCACTATCTAAAAATAAAATTAGGAAATTTCAAAAACAGAAGTTACCTTTGTGATATATAAAGTATATAAGAACACAAATAATAAAAACAATGCTTAGTTCAATAAAAAATAATAGCTTTAATTTTAATAAGAATTTTAACAAATTCTTAGCAGGAAAGCTATTAGGTAGAAATTGAGATAAGTAATAAAGATATAACTCAAAACCCTGGTCGCTTTTCAAAAGCTTCCGGGGTTTTTTGTTTTAATACAATATCCGATGGTGAAATAGGCAGACATACCCTCCCGTCTCGAGGGTGACGAGTAAATTAAACTGGTAAAGTTTGATAAGCTGACAAACTGGAATTGAAATAGACACAATTAAAATAAAAGGGGTTGACCACCAAGTCTGGCCAGGCGTAAATTTTGATTGATAGTTGAACAGCGTCATGGAGGTTCGAACCCTTCTCGGATAGCAATAAAATATGGGACTGTAGCTCAGTTGGTAGAGCGACGGACTGAAAATCCGTGACAGCACCGGTTCAAATCCGGTTGGTCCCACAAAAATGCGATCTTAGCTCAGATGAATAGAGCATTCGTCTTTTAAACGAAGGGTCAGCGGTTTGAATCCGCTAGGTCGCACTAAAACCCTTTATTTGTAAGGGTTATGGACGCTTAGCTGAGAAGGATTAGCAAAAAGCTGTTAACTTTTAGAGGTTGGTTCGATACCAACAGCGTCCGCAATAATTTTTACTATTTTTTAGCTCAAATACTGTATGAGCACACAATAATTTCATATATAGATTATGAAATTAGAATTTGATATTGAGTTTATTAAAAAGATTGTTTATGAAAGTCATAGTAAAAAAGAAGTTTTCAAAAAATTAAACTTATCTTATGTGTGGAGAATTTTAAATGATTTTAATATATTTTTGAAAGAAAATCAAATAGATATTTCACATTTTGGAAAAAATCCTATTATTGAAAAAGTATGTCCTAAATGTAGTACATTATTTTCTACTTATAAAAATGGTAAAATAAGCAGAAAGTTCTGTTCCAGATATTGTGCCAATAGTCATACACATAATGATGAAACAAAAAACAAAATTTCGGAATCATTAAAAAGAAGAGCTTCTGGTAAGCCAAAACCAATTAAGGATATACCAATTAAAATTCCTAAAAACAAAATTCCTAAAATAAAAGAATCTGTTATTAAAAAAGTTAAGATTACTTTGGAAGAAAAAATTATGGGTGAAATTTTTGAAGATATTTCACCATGGTCTATAAAAAGAAGAGTTGTGTTAGAACAAAAAGGTTGTTGCAATAAATGTGGATTGGATAAATGGTTAGAACAACCAATTATTTTAGAATTAGAACATAAAAATGGTAATCATTATGATAATAGTCGAGAAAATGTTGAAGCTATATGTCCTAACTGTCATAGTCTTACTGATACTTGGCGAGGTAGAAATAAAAAAAATATAAAATTGAAAATAACAGATGAGCAATTATTGGATGCTTTATTAAAAAATAATTTTAATATGAGACAAGCTTTACTAGATGTTAATTTAGTACCTAAAGGTGGAAATTATAAAAGATGTCATCATTTAAAAAGATTATATGAATCTGTAGTAAATAATAAATAATAAATAGTTTGAAAGATAATATTTATTTATCAACAATATTCAACCCAACACTATTCCTCCTGGATAATTCACATTTACCAGATTGTAGATCTCTCATACATTCATCAATATCTTCCTGAACAGCATAGTCATAAGGATTGAATATCCAATAATTTGTACTTCTGATTTCGTTTTTAAAATCAATGATAGTATACAATACTGTTCTCTTAAGGTTGAATGGTTTTGTACATATAGCATACCGGTCATCAGCAGCCTTTATTGTATATGGTCTTTTTTCTCCATAGAAGTAAACTTTATCTCCAACTTTTAGGGTATTTTCCATATTTTATATAGTAAAACAAGGGTCTCCAGTACTATAATATATAGGTCATAAAACAATTCAAATATTATGAAATTTATTTTAGAATTATTTTCGTCTTTCAAAAAAAGTGAAAGAAACGAACTTAAATTAACACATGGTAAACATGATATAAAATTTAAGACAAAGAAAACACCAAAAGAAGTAATTATAACTTTTGGTCCGGAATGTTATCCAACATGTGCTCCACAACATAAGGATACTTGTCATGCTGAGATTATTCATCATGGATTTATTTTACATGCTGATATAAAATCTAACGAGAGAGTAATCTTCTGGAGGGTAAAGTAAAATGAACATAATAGTGTATGGTTGGTACGGGCATGGTAACATAGGCGATGAAAGTTTTAAGTTAGCATTCCAAAAGATATATCCCCAACACACATTTAGTTTTACTGATACAGATAAAGACTTTCACGAGCAGGGTTATGATTTGTGTATTATTGGTGGTGGTGATATAATCTGTAAACAAAATCTTGATATAATTTCTACATTGAAATGTCCCAAGATTGCTCTTTCTGTAACAATTACAAGAAATTCTTTAATAGAAGAGATTAATATATTGGATTTTATTTATACAAGAGATGTTTATTCTGAGCAGCTTCTTATAGATTATGGTTATTATAACTGTGATTATATTCCTGATGTTTCTTTAGTTCTTGATCCTAATGTAGAAAATGGAAAAAAACTAATTCGTAACTATTTTCAAGAGTCTAAATCAGATCAATATGAAAAAGTATGTTCCTTAATAGTTAATGCTCATTTATTACCAACTCCTGAAAGCCCTTCCAAGTTAAAAAGTAGTTTCGATAAATTTATTAATGATTTAGCAGAATTTATGGATACGACATCTATGTCTTTTTTACTTGTTCCATATTCAATGCAATACCCATGGGATGATAGGGTTACTAACTCCTATATTAATTCTCAATGTAAGTATTTTAATAAAAATGCTGTAATATTTGATAAGCTGGATGTACAAGAAACGCTTGATATTATAGGTGCTTCTGATTTAGTTATTACTACTAGATTTCATGGTTTGATATTCGGTTTAGCGTCACAAGTTCCGACTATAACAATTAGTTCGCATGATAAGAACACATATTTCCTAAATACAATAGAAATGGATTATTTGGATTATTGGAATTTTAATTCAGAAAAGTTAAAGGAAATGTTAGATGAAAAAAATACTTCAACAATTGATTTCAAAGAGAGAATCAAAAAATACAACGAAATTTGTTTCCTTCAATAAGGACAATAAAATTTCCATTATATCGTCTGTTGAATTTGAGAATGATTCAGAGATTATAAAAACAAGAACTGATGTAGATCTTTTTATGAAAAAAGAAATAGCAATTAATGATTTAAAACTGGCCTTTATTTGTAATTGGAATCAGAAGTGTGGTATATCTACCTATTCTGGTTTTTTGTTAAATTCATTAAAGGATAAAGTAACCGAATATAAGATTTTCTCTGAGTATAATACAGTTGAACAGCCGGCAGATGATTTGGTTCAGTATTGTTGGAAACGTGGTGAGAAGTTAAACGATCTATATGAAGCCATTAAAGAATATAGGCCTAATTGTGTAATCATTCAGCATGAATGGGGTTTGTTTCCTAATGCTGCACACTTTATGAAATTTATTACAAAGCTGGATGCTTTAAATATTTCCTATTTAGTTACAACTCATAGTATCTATGAACATCTTGATAAGACTATACCTCTTTCTATAATTAAGAAAGCTGTAGTTCATACTGAGAATGCTAAAGAAATTTTAGATAAGTCTAAATTTCCTGGAAAGATAACCGTTATACCACATGGTTGTCCGGCAGTTAATGAATATCCAGAATTATGGAATATATTTCAAAATCCTTATTTGGTTTTTGGTTACGGTTTTGGTTTTCGTTATAAAGGTGTAGAAGTAGCTATTGAAGCAATTCATCATTTAAAGACTACGGATCCTAAATTTTCTAATATAGTTTATGTGTATGTTTGTTCTGAAAACGATCAGAATTTAGGTGTACATAATAGTTACTATGAATCGTTATCTGACAAAGTGAAAGAATTAGGTGTTGAGGATAATGTAATACTTGTTAGAGGATTTTTAAGTGAAGAGTTATTGTCCACTTATCTGAGAACTGTTAAGATGGCTTTATTTCCTTATGTGATGGAAGACAATAATACTGTATACGGATCTTCTGGAGCAATAAAAGTTGCTATGTCTTATGGAGTTCCTGTTATCGCTTCTAACTCTCATTTGTTTGATGATATAGATGGTGTAGTAACTAGGATAACCGATTATAAAGAGCTCGCTGCTGAGATTGATAAAATATTCAGTAATGGTATTTATCGGGAGGCGTTAATTCAGAAACAAAAGGATTACTTGATTAGTAATTCCTGGGATAATGTTGCTGATATGTATATACAAGCATTAAAAGAGGGTTTGTAAACCCTCTTTTTATTTAAAACAATAATTCAATACTCTAGCAGATCTGTATAATTCACTATCGATATAAGCGATACCACCTCTTAAATTTACTAAATCTACAACAGCCTGAAGACTCCTTAATTCAAACTCGTTAAATCCATCTGGTATTACATGTAGTATTGTTCTTTTACTTTTGGTATGAGTACTATCAATAACTTCAGCAATTGAGAATACTCCTTTCATTTCTTTGGTAATACAGTAAAAATGAATATTACAGTAAGTTTCTTTTTCTAAAATCTCTATTTGTTGACATTCTGATGTCCAATCTTCTACAACCGGATTATAGTAATCTATTTGTATAGCTTTTATTAGTTCATCTCTCCAGGTTGTTTTAGCACAGGTACCACCTAAGAATATTCTATTTTTCATTACTTATGATTTGTTTATACTTTTATATAATTTGTTTGTGATAAGTTTAAGATCTCTTTATTGATATATAATAAAAACAAACTGTAAAATAATGGGGAAGTATGTAAAAACCTTTGAGGGATTTTATGATGAGAAATATAATTATGATCATATATGTGAAGTATTAAGTTTAGAATTAAATGAGGATCCAAAGAAGATATATCACTTCTGTTCTTTGTTTGAAGAATCTATGTATTTCGAGGAAGATATGTCTGAAGATAACTATATTATAGCATTGAGAAAATTTATCGAAGATGTGAATAATGGTATAGAACCAGATCCAAGAGATGACGACGATTATTATGATACAACAGTAATTATCGAAAGTAAAAAGCTTAATGAAGATAGATATACTGATTTATCGGAAAGAGATAGAGATTTTAAAAAAGAGTTTAAATCTCTGTTTAAAAAATTAAAAAGTCGTGATTTTGATGAAGAACATTGTTTAGAACTAGTAAAAGAAATACTTAAGTAAATGAAAAGGTCCTTTCGGACCTTTTCATTTTTAATGTAATAGTTCAACTTTTCCACGTTCAATAAATTTAAATTTGGTTTGTTTACCGGTAGTATGATCTATTACTAAATCATCCTTTACTCTGTAGGTCCTTCTTTTGTTCCCTCTTTCACCATTCCCTATTTGATTATTTCTGGTTGAACAAACCTCTTTGTTTATTTTTTCCTCATGAAGATCTCTTAATCTTTTTTCAAGTATGGTCCAGGCCTCTAATTCATTTTTAGGTTGATCTCTACCATCTATTCTAACTGATATCCCTGTAGGTTTATGTGTTAGTACAACGCAAGAATTAACTTTGTTCTTATTTTGACCTCCAGGTCCGGAACCTCTGGTATAAACTCTATTAACTTCAGATCTATCTAATACAAAAGTATCAATTACAGGATCCATAACAGCAACTGTAATACTGCTAGTATGAGTTCGTCCTTTTCTTTCTGTTGGTGGAGTACGTTGAAAGCGGTGATTACCGGTTTCGTTGTTGAAAAATTGCTTTACATCATTACCTTGTATTCATAATGAGATAAGTCCCTCTCTTCACTGGAGGATTTTTTGTGAAAAATTGTGATTGGTGCATGTTTTAATGTAAATAGCTGCCATATCCTGGATAAGTAGCTTTGCATCGGTACCACCTTCACCGATTCTTAATTCTAAATGTATGGTTTCCATAATGTTTATATATGTTAAGAAAATTTTCTTAAAAACTTTTGGTGTTCTTATTCTATAAAAGAGAAACACTATTTATGTTTACATTCATAAAAAAATTATTCAAAACACCTACTATTGATCGTCAAGTTATAATAGACACTAATGCTCATTGGGAATATCAAAATACTTTATCTAATTTTGAACATAAAGCATCGATATATTTTAATGATGATTGTTCTGAAGAAGTACGCAAAAGTTTAGCTGAATTAATTTCTCTTTATAAAGATCAGATAGTTATTGTAGAAACTTTTACTGTTGGTGGTATATCTAAAAAAGAAGCCGAAGTCATAATTAACAGTAATACACATACACCTTACAAAAAAGAGTACTTTGTTTAAATGAGAAGGCCTAAAGCAAACACAATAGACCGAACCCCTGTCATAGATAAAATTGCTCTCAAAGTATATGAATGGTTTGATAAGGGTGAAGATCTTGAATCTCTTAAAGGAGATATGAAACAAATGCTCGAAAAGTGTGATTCCTCAAGTGATGGTTATGAACTTGCTGAATATCTTGAAAGAAAATTAGGATATAGTTCTGATTCACAATTAGTTTCTATATTAGATGATGTTCCCTTTTTGATAAATGAACAAGTTAGTATAGAAGTCGCTGAATGGGTGAAACATCTTGATATAAAAGCCAAATATTCAATAGATGATCATGTGAAAATTCATCATGAAAGAAAAATTGTAGATGGTATTATAATTGCTGTTTATGATAATAGTGGTGAGTATTCAGTGTATGTAGAATCATGTGGGCATGTTAAAGAAGGTATTGGTACATACGGTTTTATAGTGAAATTCGAAGATATTATTGATTAGGTTATATAAAAATTCTTATTGATGTTTTTGTTTTATAGTTTTTTATGATACATTTGTAGCTGAAACAATAATAAATGTACTCAGATACCTCACATAATAAACTTGGTTTGTTCCTTGGTCACAAGGATATAGATATTACTAAGTTCAATGTTATAAAGAGCACACCCAAAGATTTTATATCTGTGAGTTCTGTACCACCAGTTTCTATTTTTATCGAAGTTGGTATACTTGGTGCTAGTCATTATGTTAAATTTAAACATAATCAAGATGTTTTTTGTGAAGTGTTTTCTTGTGCACCTATTGTTGAACAAGGAAGGTATTATTCTATAAAAAATCTTCTAAAACAAAAAGAAACCATTTACGAAAATATATTTGAAAATGATTTGTATACTTTCAACGCTGATGTTGTTTTTCTTGATGAGAATAAAGAAAAATATAATTCTTTTTTAATTCCTGAATCACAAAAGTTAGTTTTATCTCATGTATTCCCAGGGCCAGCAACTTCTGTTTATAAAGCATACACTGTTATTAAATTGTCTGGGTTAACTATTGAAACTATGCATGTTTATCCTGAAGAAAATATTGTTGTTTTTACTAAATCTAACATTTCTACTCTATAACATCATGCGATATACTTTAATTTTCTTGTTATTAGTAATTCTTATCTCTTGTAATCCGATACCGGATAGCTTGAAGATTAAGTCTACAAATTTAATAACTACTCTTGATAATACAGAAAAGTCTATTGAGGCAAACGAAATACAATTCAAATATTTTTTAGAAGGTAATATATTTCTAAGACGTGACGAAGGTAAAATTAAATGTGAAATGATACTTGGTAAAATTCTTATTCAGGAGAAGTTAAAAAGTAATTTTACCAAGGCTAGGGAAACTCTTAAGACTTGCTACACAAATAAATTAAAAATTCAAGAACTTATCAATGATAACGATAATAAAAAAGCGTCTCAATTAGAATCTGAAATTGCTGAACTTGAAGCTAAGCTCGCTCTGATTTATGAATTAATTCGTATTCCTATGACCAGAGGAATGTTTTTTATTGATATTTACAGAGATTATGAAACGTTTAAGAAAACTAATGATTCTTTAATGACTCAATTATCGGATTCGTTAAGATCGGTAAGTAGATATGTAAAAATTACTAGTATAAAATATTCCGCTAAAAAAGAATCTTTATCTAAAGAGCTTTTACAAATTGAATTGAACTTAAAAATGAATAAAACTATACGAGATTCATTTCTAGTCCAGTATAATTATAGAAAAAATGATAAGCTTACAGGATATTTTGATCTTAAAAAGTTTGGTGATTCGTACCAATTGTTTTATAAGAATAGACAGTATATTTTATCCTGTATGTCTCAGTTAAAAAGTAAATTAGCTGAACTTGATTTATCTTACACTAAAATTCTCGATGATACAGATGCTGATTTTTATGTTACTATAGCAAGGACCTCTTGGGATGAGTCTTCTGATTATGGTGAACAAGATTATACTTATAAACGATTAGAAGTAAGCGAATCGGTATTTGAGTATATTGATCAACTCGATGATAATGCTATTATTGCTGAATATACAACATGGAGTGCTGGTTTGACTACTCATATTTCTGATTCTATATGGTCTTCATTAAAAATAGATCCTAAAGAAGGTTGGTTGAGTAGTTTACATGATCGTTCAGAATTTTGGGTACAGGCCTCAGATGTTGTATATTATCACAAGTATATGATTGAGAAGAATGGTAAGTTAGATAGTACTGATTATATTCCTGTCAGTGAGGCTGATTATTATAAGTATGAAGATGCTGATGGTTTAGCTATATTTTCTAAAACAACAGGTAAATTTAACAGTGAGGCTGATACAATACCGGCTATACCAGGAATATCTCATGTAGGTAATAATCAATACGGTGAATGGAGAGATTCTACATCAAATCAACGGAGATCTGCTGGTGTTGGAGCTTATTGGTTCTTCTATAGGCCTTATATGTATTATAATATATGGGGAGGAACGCATACATATTCTAATTATAACACATACTCATCAAGTTACAGAAATCACACACCTTATTATGGTAGTGTTGGTAGAGAACAACATTATCGAAATTATAGTAGTAGAAGAGGTCATACTTCTCAAAGTTCTTTCCGAAACGGTAGTAGCTATCGTGGAGGAGGTGCCGGTGGTGGCGGTAAATAGTAAAATAAAAGTTAAACCCTTAAATTAAAATAAACAAATGGAAAATTTCGCACATTTATTAGAATCTCTTGTATATGCCCTGATAGGTCTGGGTGTATTCTTTATCATCAAGTTTTCAAGAAAAATATTACTGTATAAGGAATCTGAGGATGAACAACTAGCAAAAAACAATCTTGCTGTATCGTTGAATTTGTCTGGTCTTTATATCGCTCTTGGTATTTCTATACTGGCAGCATTATCTGGTGAGTCACATACTTTTATAAAGGATGTAACATCTGTTTTTATTTATTCTCTAGTAGGTATAGTTATGATTACTATATTTTCAAAGGTTCAATTTTATCTTATAATCGGTAATAAAATTAAAGACTATCTGAAAGAAGGTAATATTGCAGCAGGTATTATAGCCTTTGGTACATATGTTAATATTGGTATAGTTACACTTGGAAGTTTCTTTGGTGAAGGAACTATAGCTTCAGCGGTTGTATTCTTTATATTAGGTCAGGCTGCATTGATTGCTACAACATATGCCTGGGAGAAGATAAACAAATTTGATGTTACAAATTTTATTACTGGTAATAGTATAGCCGGAGCCGTTCTTTATACATTAACTAAAATAAGTCTTGCTATAATTATTTATGCTTCTATTCGAGGAAATTTTACTGCTTGGATTCCAGACTTAATACATTTCACTTATAGTTTAGTTGCTGGTGTTGTATTTATAATGATTTTATTTAATAAGATTCTTGATAAATTTGTTCTTCCGGAAACTGATACTAAAACAGAAATAGAACAAGGGAACGTTGCTTCAGCATTCTTAATTGGCTCTATTAAAATAGCATTAGCTCTAATTATCTCTGGTATTATATAACATGAAAGAAATAATTCTTGATAATATCAAATACAAGTTGGTTCCTGTTAGTCAGGAATCAGCTTTAATTCCTTTTGAAAAGGGTGACTGGGTTTGTAGTGATAACAATGAAATTAAATATACGAATAGATTCGGTGATATTGTTCCTATACCTAATGAGATAGATTACGTTTATACAAAAAACAATGCTGTTTATGTTAGTTATACAAAAGTATCCTCTCATGATTGGCATAGAATAGATGCTATAAGAAAAGCTTCTCATGATGAAATATTAGACAGGCTTATACATAGACATTGTAATTTCAAAGAAGGTGATACGGTTTGGTTTAAAGATAAAGGTGTAAGAAAAGAATGTGGTACACGGAAATACTTAGTCTTAGGGTTTGAATTATGTGTAATTGGAGATATCATAATTGATGATTATATAACTGTTCATCTTAAATATAGTTGTAAACCGGGCTCAGAAACATCTTATCTTAGTTGTGAGTTAACCAAATATGATGAATCTGTTAAGTCTGCCACTGATAATAATCAAAAAAGAACAATTATCTTAGATGGTATTAAATATAAATGGCTCTACTTCATAAATTGGTGCAAATGCTACACAATAGCTATCTGTTTAGATGAAATTAAATACCTAATAATCATTTTATTATATATAATCTGCACCAACTTATGAAGTAGAGCCATATAAATTAGAAGAAATTCAATAATTATGTACACATTCTATATCATATCCATAATTGGTATTTTATGCACCATTATCCACTGTTATAAATCAAAGAAGTTCAGAGGGGAAGGTTTATTCTTTACTTTTGTTGTTGGACCTGTTATGCTTGCAGCATTTAGTCTCGGGCTTACTGAAATTGATGACTCTTATAAAGTTGATAGTTTATATGTAAAAGTATCAAAATTAAAAAGTCTTGAAGATGATAAAACATCATTTGTACTTGGTATGAGTGATTTTTCTTCAGATCCTTTGTATTATTACTATTATCAGCAACCTAATGGTGGATATAAACTAGGTTCTAAAAAATATCACTCTGTTGTATTATTTGAAGCTAATGGTGCTATATTAGTAGAAAGATTTCATAAAAAATTTTACAAAAAAAGTAAATGGATCTGGGCTAATCCGGCGATTGAAAATATAGAGTTAGATACTTACATTTACTTACCAACAAACACGATAAAGCGTACTTATAACATTGATAGTAAATGAAAAAATTAACTCTTCCAACAATACTTCTGGGAATATCAATGTTCTTTACCGGAGCATCATGCTTTGTTGTTCAGAATATACTTAGTATAACAGCTAGTTCCATCTTAGGTAATACATTCGTTCAATACGGTGTCACTATATCTCTTATGCTTGGTGCTATGGGTATAGGTGGTACATTACAGCGTTATATTAGTAGTGATAATATTCTTGCTAAGTATCTTTTTCTTGAAATGCTTCTGATACTTCTTACCGGATTTGCTCTTATTGGTTTATATGCTGCTTATGCTTTAATGCCGGAACATTTCTTATTGATTCAATATCTTTGGATAATTTTGGTTGGTCTTTTTATAGGATTTGAGATACCAATAATTTCCAGGATAAACGAAACATACCAACCTAATATTAAAGATAATCTGGCCTCTATTATGACTATGGATTATGTTGGTAGTATGATAGGAGGTTTACTTTGGACATTTGTTTTTCTAGGTGAAATAGAGCTTGGTTTGGGTGCATTCTTAACAGCTGGTCTAAACCTAATTGTTTCGTTTGCTGTATATTTCTACTTTATGTATAAACAAACCGGTAAACTATTTGATAAGGTCTTTGCTGCTGTAATAATTACTAGTGTTTTACTTGTTATAGGTTTTTATAATTCTAAAGCCTGGGAGGTAGATCTTCAACAAAAATTATATGATGAAAAAATAGTATTTAATAAAATAACAAAATATCAAATACTTACTATGACGCATGATAGTGATATTAATGATTATAGACTTTATATAAATGGAAATTTACAATTTTCTTCAATAGATGAAAATATTTATCATGAACATTTAGTACACCCTATTCTGAGTTCTTCTAAAAAAAGAGATTATGTGTTAATTCTTGGTGGAGGTGATGGGTTCGCTTTGAGAGAGGTTTTAAAATATCCTGATGTGAAGTATGTTAATCTTGTAGATCTAGATCCTGAGATGATAAAGATTTCGAGTACTGGTATAATCGCTGAATTGAATCATAATTCTTTCAAAGATGCTCGTGTAGAGACAGATTCACCGGAAATGTTAAAGAAGGGTCTTAAGAATATTTATATTGATGATTCTGATACAAGTAAACCTAAGATAAAGCTGGCTAGAGTAGAAATATTTAATATTGATGCCTTCAATTTTATCAAAGATACTGATAAAAAGTATGATGCTGTCATAATAGACTTTCCTGACCCTTCTCATGTGGAAGTGAATAAATTATATACGAAGGAATTTTTTATACATTTACAAGGATTACTTAATCTAGGAGCAAATATTGTTGTACAATCAACTTCACCCTATCATGCGAAGGAGGCTTATCTTTGTATAGACAGAACAATGAAATCTGTAGGTTTTAAAACTTTGTTGTATCATCATAATGTTCCCTCTTTCGGGGATTGGGGCTGGATAATTGGTTATACAGATAGTTCACTGTTAAAAAATATTGATACTATTCAACAATATCAGGTAAAAACTACTTATCTGGAACCTAGTCTGATGAGATCTTCTATGTTTTTTGGTAAAAGTATTTTAGATACAAAAGAGGTTGCTGTAAATACTATTCTTAATCCGGTTCTTTTGAAATATTATACAAAGGAATCCTGGAAAGTTGAGTAATATTTTTATGGTACTAAAACTTTACTAGTATCAAACGATTTTCCTCTTCTTTCATTTAAATCACTATCAGTTAATATTCTTCCTTTAACATTTTCTAATAATGTTTTTGTGTTAATGAGTTTTCCATCAGAGGCAAAGGCCCAGTTTAATCGTTCACCTTTTGATTTTTTAGTTCTGGTATTCATAGTTTATATAAAATTCTTTGTGGTGACTGATGTTATGTATTAAGATTTTACTCCTTCTATTTCTCTATATTCTGAAACGAGTTTGAAAAAATCACATACAGTATCAACTATTTCTGAAGGGTTAGTATAAATGTTATGATCTTGAGTAATACGCTGAGATGATTTTATACCTTCAAAGAAAATGCTATTGAATTCATAAATACTATTGTCTTTTGAAGGGCTATTCAAGCTTTTTATTTCGATGTTAATTCCAAGCTTAGTCATTGTTTCTCTGATTTCTTTCAATCTTTTGTCTATAGATGTTTTCATTGCTTATCTGAATTTTAAATATATATTCAGATACTATCTATTCTTCAAATATGAACAGAATAAAAATTGTTCAATTTTTTCTATCACTATAGAACTGCTAACATATCTTTATAAATAAACATTAAAAATAGACTTTTTTAATGTTTACTATTAGAACAGACGGTAAATTGATGTTGAATATACTAGTAAACAGTAAAATATTGAATTTTTAATGTTTACTAAATCGCATATTTGCGGTGATCATCACCGCAAATTCTAACTTATATAAACTAAACCTTAAAACTTTATCATTTTTTCTCCGTATAATACTATTATAAATACAATCCTATTATATGAAGAAAATAGCAATTTTATTAATCATGACAATCCTAGTATTCTCTTGTGCTCCTTCAAAGAGTCATCAACAAAAGAGGAAGAAGGTTAAAACTTCAAAATATTTCTATAATTTCCAGAAATAAATATTACTCTAAAACTTTAGGTAATATATCAGATATAATTATTATATTTAAAAATTATATCTGTATGTTAAACATAGTAATATTCGGCCCTCCTGGTGTAGGTAAAGGAACACAAAGTAATTTGCTAATAGAAAAATATAAACTTAAGCATTTTTCAACAGGTGATATTTTGCGTGATGAAAGAAATAAAGGTTCTGAATTAGGATTAGTTGCTGCTGGATATCATGAAAAAGGTAATTTAGTACCAAGTGATTTGATTAATCAAATTATGGGTAAAGTCATCACTGAGAATATAACTGCTCCTGGATTTATCTTTGATGGTTATCCAAGACGTGTTGATCAGGCTGTTTATTTGGATACTACATTAGATAGTTCATTCAATCATATAGCATTAGTAATAGCTTTAGATGCTGATGAAAGTATTCTTAAAGAAAGATTACTTGAAAGAGGAAAAACTTCGGGGAGGCCTGATGATCAAGATGTTTCTATTATTGAAACAAGAATAAAAGTTTATAAAGAAGAAACGTTACCTGTATTGGAATATTATAAGTTCTTCGGAAAAACTATTAATATTGACGGTTCTAAATCTGTTGATGAAATATTTGAAATAATATCAGAGCGTATAAACCACCATATAGAAAATTAGATGTTAATTATGCAATCAGGAACTAATGGTATCGATATTTGTGATGATAGTGAAGAATGGAAAATGTTTAATAATGCTTGTGAAAAAATAATGAATGATAATCCTGAAATTAAGGATAATCCTTTTAATGAAATTTTCAAAAGGTTTATTTACAAAACAATCGTTAAGGCTCCTGTAATGCCTGATATAAAACCTATGAATGATATCAATTTTGAATTTCAGTATCCAAATTTTACTAAAGACTATTTCAATGAATAATTATGTTGTAATGTGTATTTTATTAATTTGTATTTTATGTATAGTTTTATATTTTCTATGTAAATCATTCATTAATACGTTCAAACCAGAAGAATATTATGAAGAATTTTTATTAAAGGTGGTTCCGAAGGAATATAATGATAATTGGGTTAATTTTAAATACTTTTATAAAGATAAAAGTGGATACATATTAGATATAGATCAACCAATTTATAGGGATGAAATATACGGAGTTAGAAAGATGACTACCAAATTAGGTGACTGTGACTATGGTTATGAGCGTGATGTAATTTTAGATATTAAAAGAAAATTTGATAGTTATGAAAAGATAATCGAACATAATGCAAAACTCCATTTAATGGCTGATAAGTTAAATCAAGAACTTAAAGACAAAAAGGGAAAAGAACAAGAAGATAGAATAGAAAGATATAAAAAATTCAATGATTAATTTCTTCAAAAAGAAAGAACGTATAGTTATTATAATACCCACATATATTGTATTCAATGTTAATAACTTCAATCTTTGGTTCAATGAACCAAATAATAAGGCTGTTTATGCTCACTCGGGGATTTTTCTTAGATTAGATAAACTATCAGAAGCTCATATACATGATTACCTTGATAAATGTTATGGATATGACCAAAACGTTATTGATGGGTATTCGGATGTGATAAGAGTATTTTATGATTCTGTAAAAGCAAACTGGAAAAACAGACTTTAATTGTATAATATTTAGAAAATTCCTTGTTAATGTAACTTTTATATCTTAATTTCGTATTAAGTTTTATACCAAACCTTAAAACCTATGAAATTCGAAACTACTGTTGATATTGAAAATTACTTTAAAGTACTTCAGGATAATAATCTTGAAATACCTGGTGTTTATAGTCCAGCAGAATTAGTAATTGATAATAAAATCAATAACATGGTTCATGCCGGTAATAAGGACAACCTTGAAATAAATGTTGGTAAAGTAATAAAAGCTATAGAATTGAAGAAAATGAAATCCTTCAATGAAATGGAAACTGCTATAAGCGATTATTTCGCTCAGTATAATGTTTCTGATAAGCTAGAGCAGGTTTATCAGAAAATATCACTTGCTGGTACCAAAATAGACGGTGTAAAACTGGAAGAAGCAAAAAAGGAATTTAAACAGTCCACAAAATTTATGTGGGGTATGATAGTTGATTTCAGAAAAAGTTTAAAAATAAATTTAGGTAAAATTGAATACTATTCTTTTTCTGGCTCCTATAATATTTATGGTGGTTCTGATAATATAACAGCTTTAAATTATTTGGTGAAACATTTCTTTGATGTGGACCTTCCATCCATGATGAATATGACGACATGGCGTGATGCTGATATTAGTAAATGGATTGATTATGGTAACGGCCTTCAAGGAAAAATGTATAAGAATGGTACTTTTGAAATCAAGCATAAAGATTTAGATATTCTTACAAAAGAACTACACCATTATTACAGATCTAAATATGATCACTATTTTATTCAAATATAACAATGACAAAAACGAGAAAAAGATTTGATAATGAAAAGAGATCCCGATATTATGGAATTCGTGTTGGTGATACTATAACAGTAAAATATTCAGCTGATGAAAATTTGAATGGACTTGTTGTTGAGTATGGTTTTATGGATAATAATAGAGTTATAGTCCAATTTGATGGTAGTAAAGAGTATGACAGTTGTGTTGCTGAGTATTGCAAAATAGTTGTTCCTGTGGAAGATAAACCACATTCAGTATGTGCTTTCATTCGTAACAAAGAAACCGGATTGTTTCTTGGTGTCTCAAGAAAATACGATCCAAATGACTTTGGTTTTTGTGGTGGTAAAGTTGATCCAGGAGAAACCCCTGAAGAAGCAATGGTTCGTGAGGCTAAAGAAGAGACCGGTTTAGATATCGTAATCATTGAAGAGATTCATACTGAATTCTATGGCGGTTATAATACTCACTGTTATATAGCTGATTACTCTGGAGAATTTTCTTATGATAAAGAGAAAGAAACCGGTAGAGTTGCTTGGGTTACAAAACAAGATTTACTTGATGGTTGTTTTGGTGATTATAATGCTGGAATATTTTCTTTACTCTATTAGAATCATATAAAATATGAAATCATCAGCTCAATGATAAATATTATGAATAAAGAACAATTCGAAGAGTTTTTAAAAAGAACAGGTTTAAACCATCGTGATCATGATAATTGTTATCACTTAATCCTTAAAGATATAAGAGAAGGGGAATATTGGAAAGCAAGAGAAATACTAATTATAGGTATATCTTGTAAAGATGATATATATATATTCAGTTTATAAAACACAAATATGCAAGGGTAGTTATAGACCAATAGGAAATCATAACGACTACCATGAGCCTACATATACTAATATTCCTGGGATCAATACTTTCGAAAAGGTAGAACAATTCATTGCTATTATTAAATCTTAGTTCAGATATGAAAATTTTAAAATTCAAAGGTGAAGTAACTAAACCATCAATATTGATTATTGCTGGTACACATGGTAATGAAACAACACCATTACTATGTTTAAACTATTTCTTGCAAGATTTTTCTCCTGAATTTCTATCTGATTGTTATTCGGGTATGACTATTGTAAATGGTTTAAATATTCAGGCTCTTCATTCTGGTACTCGTGAAATAAAACCGGATAATATATCTGATCTAAATAGAGCGTTTAAATCTAACGAATATGAGCCAGTCAAAATAATAAAAGATCTTGTAGCTAAACATGATATCATCATTGATATTCATAGTTCTCCGAGTATACCGGAATTTGTTCTTATAGATATTGATGAGAATGCTAATAGTTATGTAGAATGGTGTAAAAAAGCAAAAGTTTTATATGCTGCCCGCTATTCTTCAGCTGACACAATAAAAAAATATAGTATCAATAAGGGTAAAATCGGTGTTACAATTGAATTAAATGGTATGGATTCACCTGACTTTCTTTCTGCAACGAAAGGTCAAACGATTCTACACAATTTGATTGTGGCTTTCGAGGAAATTAAATTTGAAAAATCTGAGCCTAGTGTTTTACCTATGGTAGAGGTAAGAACACATAAGGAAGGATTATTTGTTTTTAAGAAAGAGTTAGGTGAATGTATAAAAGAAGGTGAGTGTTTTGCTTCTCTTACAGGTCTTGATGGCGAAGAAATTGGTAAATTTAAGGCTCCAGTTAAAGGATATATCATCGAAGGTCCGGATACATCATATTATGTTAAAGCTGGCTCTAAAGTAGCATTAATACAACCATACCAAAAATAATAAAAATGAGGTTTATAGAGTTTAAAGTAGATAGAAAACTGGATAATAATAGAGAACCGGTTAATGTTATATTAATCAAACTTTCTTATGTTATGGGTGATAAGAAGATAAAGCGAGAAACTGTAAGATATAAAAGTCGCTCTGGTTATTGTCTTGATGCTGAAAAAAACAGTAATGATACCATTGGTATTGATGAAATAGGTGTTTTACGCAAACAACATTCAGCTAATACAAATGCTAGAAATCCTCGCTGGGTTATTTATGCCTATCAACATAGAGAATCTGAAGCCCTTAGTAAACTAAACAAGGATTTAGAAAAGAAGAGACAAAAGTTAATCGAAAAGGCTAACTCAATACCAACTATTTAATAAGCAGATATGTTTGAAGGAATATTCATAGGACAATACACAAAGGAAGATAACCATATGCCTGTTCATGAAGGTGATGTTGTTAATTTTATTTTTAGAGAACCTGGTAGACATACAGGATATCAGGAAGGAAAAGCTCGTGGTGTTGTGAAGTACAATATAGACAAAGCGTGTTTTGAGATAATTGTTAAATCTGAAGAATATGATTATAATGAATATACAGAATCAAGATATAATACAAAGCTTGAAGTATGTACTTTTTGTTTAGATAGAATAGATAAATTTCCTATAATAGAAATAATCGAAACTATTGATACAATTTATGATTCGTTTGATAGTTTTGGTTCAGCTGAAATAAAAGATACTCTGGATGAATTAGTCTTCCTCCGGGATGTATCAAGTATAGGTTTAACACTAAAAGCTAAGCGGGCTTTATACTCGGCTATTGACATAATCAATAAAGTTAAAAAGAAATTTCTGAACAAAAATGATGATTTTGGTATTAAGAAAATATTTGTTTGTCAAATAGATACTTCTGGCTTTGAGGTTGTTCTTTTTGCTAAAGATAAGCAAGAAGTCAAAGATATAATTAATAGTCGATATGAATGTATTGTATTTGATGATGAAAAAATAAAAGAAGCTGATATTTCAGTTCCTATAATAACAGCTTCCACTTATTAGATTGAGGAATTAAACACGCTTGATATATAAAGTACATGGTTATCTATTCAAATAGTCCATAGCAGTATCAGATGCTGATATGGTAAAAGTTAGATGGGATTTGTGGAACCGTAACAAGAAACCTTTAGTGAGAATGACCGAAGAAGAAAAACTTTGGGATAAAAAACTAAAGAAGTTTACAATTGTTGCACCTTCTGCAAACCTGAAACACGAAACCATCCGTTATTGGATGGTGGATGTTACCCTTACGAGTGGTAAAGTCCAATCCTTCTATGTGAAGGCCAAAACAAAGTTTGATGCTTTGAATAAAGCGGAGGAGTTAAAATTCCTTACCTTGATTCCAAAACTTCAAACCGACAAGTTAGTTCTCCGGGACTAACACAAACAAGAACTGTGATCAATGATCACGGTTCTTTATTTTATAGTTTCACCTTTTAAATTTCAATAAATGAAAATATTTTTAACTTCAACTTTGCCTTATAATAATTCTCAAATTCATGTAGGAATGGGTTTAGAGATAGTTCAGGCTGATTCAATAACCAGATATTTAAAACAAAAAGGTTATGATGTGTTTTTTAATACTGGTTTAGATGAAGAGGGATTAAAGATTTATCAGAAAGCAAAATCTTTAGGAAAGGATACTCAAACTTTTTTGGATGAAATGGCTGAAACATGGGTTGAAGCTTTTAAAAAATTATTGATAGATTATGATGTTTTATATAGGACATCAAATCATCCTAAACATGCTGATGGTGTTCAAAAATTCTGGAAGTTATGCGAGGATAAAGGATACATTTATAAGAAATTATATAAAGGAAAATATTGTTCTGGATGTGAATCATACAAAACTGACCAAGATCTTATTGAAGGGAAATGTTTGGATCATTTTACTCTTGATATAAATGAAGTAGAAGAAGAAAATTATTTTTTTCGTCTAACTTCTTTTAAGGAAGCATTATTTGAAGATATTAATAATTCTAAAATTAAGTTACAACCACAATCAAAAATGACAGAACTTATATCTTTGATTGAAAATTGTAGTGATGTATCTATATCAAGACTTAGAAGCCAATTACCCTGCGGTGTTGAGGTTCCTGATGATCCAGAACATACTGTTTATGTTTGGTTTAGTGCCTTGTGTAATTATTTTATAAGTGCTGGTTGGCCAGATGATAATTTTAAAGATAATTGGCAAAATGTTATACAGTTATTTGGTAATGATAATTTAAGATTTCAAGGTGTTTTATTTCAGGCTATGCTTAAAGCTGCTGATATTCCTTGTACATCAAAGCTTTTAATGCATGGTACTGTATTAGATGAAAAAGGACATAAAATGTCTAAAACTGTAGGTAATGTAGTTGATCCAATTATAGAGATTGAAAAATATGGTTTGAGAGCTGTTAGATACTATATTTTGGCTGGTTTAAATACTTATCAAAATAGTCCGTGGTCAAGTAGTGATTTAATTACTTTACATAATTCGGATCTGGCTAATGATTATGGTAATCTCCTCTCCAGGGTAATTCATCTTTTAGATAAACAAGATATTGTAATTAATGAATCTATAGTACAAGAATCATTTAAGAAAAACATTTTAAATATTGTTGATGAATCTACTGAGTTATTTGATAATTTTGAGTTAAAACAAGGTTTACAAAAATTGAATCAAGTATTCAAATACTCAAACAAATATATCACACAAGAAGAGCCATGGAAGAATAAAGAAACGGCTCCAGTAGTTGTAAATAATTTGGTATGGGTTTTCAGAAGAGTAGCTGAATTATATGAGCCTTTCATTCCAGGTGTTTGGGTTGATACTTGTGTATGGATAGCACAGAAAAACAAAGAACCTTTATTTCCTAGGATACAAACATTATAATAACAGGGCCGAAAGGCCCTTTTTAATTTTCTAAATTTTTATATAAACAAATACTTTCATGTTTTAAGAATTTTTTGTTACTTTTGTAAAACAATTTCACTATTGTATAACATAAAAGGCAAAAAGCTGTATAATGAAAGAAATTAAGATTTTTGGTTTATCGAATTCGCAAAAGTTAGCTGGTGATATAGCTTATCAAATGGGTTTACCCTTGGGAGAATTAAAAACTGATGTGTTTTCAGATAGTGAAATGACTGTTTATTATAATGAAACAATTCGTAAAAGAGAAATATACATAGTTGGTTCTACAAATTCTCCTCAAGCTATTATGGAAATGATGCTCGCTATAGATGCTGCTAAACGTGCCGGAGCTAAAGCTGTAAATGTAGTAATACCATATTTCGGATATTCAAGACAAGACAGAAAAGATCAACATAGAGGGCCTATATCAGCGAAAGTTATGGCTACAATGCTTGAATCTGTTGGTATGGATTCTCTTATGACAATAGACCTACACTCCAATCAAATTGAAGGTTTCTTTTCAAAACCTGTAGTTCATATTCAGGGAAGTTTCATATTTACATCTTATTTAAAATATATTATAAATACCTCATACTCAATACTTTCACCTGATCAGGGAGGAATTCAGCGTGCTACAATGTTCTCAAACAAGTTAAAATTGCCTCTTGTAATGATGAATAAACGTCGTGATAAACCAGGTAGTATAAAATCCATGGAGCTTGTTGGTGATGTGGAGGGTAAGAGAGTATTGCTTGTTGATGACATAATTGATTCAGGTGGGTCCCTATCTAAAGCGGTAGATGTTCTAATTGATAATGGTGCCGTGGAAGTAAATGCTTGTATTACACATCCAGTGTTATCAGGTAAAGCTTTTGATAATATTAATAACTCTAAACTAACTACTTTATTTGTAGGTGACACAATTCCTATGGAAAATCGTATTATATCAAATAAGATAAAAGTTATCTCTACAGCGGATAGTTTAGCTAAAATAATTACTAGAATTAACAACAAACAAAGTGTGAACCAATTACAGCAATTTATAGAATAGTTGAACCCTCATAAATTTCATCAACATGGAAAGCGAAAAAATAACATCATCAAAAGAACTGATAGCACAACTAAAGGCTATTGATAATGATATTGAGTCTTTGGCTTTACAAAAAAGAAGTCTTGTAGATGATCTTAATGCTAAAGCTAAGCAAAAACTAAGAATAAAAGCAGAGCTTACTAAAACTGTTTTAGAAGACGATGATGCGGTGATAGTTTCTGATCATGCAATTGTTCGTTATCTTGAGAGGATTGAGGGAATCGATATTGAAAAGCTAAAAAAGATGATAGTTGGTGATGGTCGAATAGCTCAGGCTGTAAAAACACTTTCAAGTGGAATTTTTCCATCCGAAGATGGTGTCTTCATGTTAATTGTAAAAGATAAAGTAGTTGTAACTGTTATAAAATATGAATAAGAAATATGAAAGGAAACACTATAGTTTTAAAAATTAAAAAATGGAACTGGAATATATTTTGGGCTATTATTTTTGCCTGTTGTATGGGAGCATTATCAAATAAATCGATACCAAGTATACTGGAATGTTTTATAGTAGCTCTAATAATAGGATTGCCTCTTGGTTTGTTTCTAGCTTACTCTACTAAAGATGAGTAATTTAAATGAACATATGACGCTGATTAAGATATTAGCGGAATTAAGAAATATGCGTAATAAACATGAGTTTGATGAAGTTAGGCAATGTTACAATGAAGTATGTGACCGTTTAGACGTATTACAATCAAAGGTATTTCAAACATATCAAGAAAATGAGCATACAGAAGAAAAAGCCTAGTTTGTCGGAACTAATTGAACAAGCACTAAACATGATGTCTGAACATAAGGTTGTCTTTTATGTGATTCAGAGTTTTGAAGGTAAGGAAGTGATTTCAAATTCTAATTTGTATCACTTTACTAAAGATGGTGGTGAGTTTAGTTTTCTGTGGACACCAACACCGGAACAAATAAATAAAGTAATACCTAATATCAAATTATAAATCATGAAAAAGTTTTTCTTTGCTGTAAATAATGATAAATCAGAAATAATTGAATCAGAAACATATCCTATTATGTTGTCTCAAGGTGGCGAATGGACGAGTTGTACTTCTGGTTATAACTCAAAAGAAGAATTAATTGAGAAATGTGGTATACCGGAAACGCCTTGTGTCGAGTGTGGAAACATTTTTAGTACAAATTATCATGACAATGAAAAGATGATTGAACGCAACATGTGTTTTAGCTGTAATCTTTGGACTGACCGAATATCAGCAGCATCTAAACTAAATGTCATGATTGTTAATCATTCGATGTATACTATGGGGACTGAAACTAATGAAATATTTAAATACCGTGGGTTTGGTGGTCGTAAGTTTGAATTTATTAAAGATAATGTAAGATATGAATCAACTAATGTTTGGTTTGGTGGTAAAGTCCCTGTACATTTTAGAGATAGAATTAAAGATAATGCTATAATAGATGATGGTAGAAAATCAGTTGCTATAAATGATGCTATAACTAAACTACGTAACGATCTCTAATTTTTTGAATCACATTACTTGTATTTTCTGTTTCCTGTATCCACTGTATTATTTGGAGAAAATCTCTATTTGTTAGAACTTGACCTTTTTCCTGGAAGAATTTTCTTAATTGTTCGCTGGCCCATTCAGCTTCTTCAATAGTTTTGAAACCATTTCCAAATCTAATAAGGTTAGCATGTTTTTGAGCTAAAAAATAATCTGATATTATTCTACCATCAGAACTTATAAAATGGTATTCATCTCCAACCTTGTGATTGAAGAATATCTCTTCATAGTGTTTAGGACTATTTTCAATCATCCTTAAATCTACTTTGTAACAAGGTTCATCTACCCATACACAGAATTCTGATTTAGAAAATGGTAAATATAATAAATCCCCAGCGGTATGATGTGGTGTCATATCTAAGCATTTGAATAATCTTATCTTGTTATCTTCTCTTATTTCCTCCATCTTTATATACCACTATTTTCTTTTAACGTTATCACTGGATTAAGAATAGATTTATCAAATTCTTTATTGTTAATCAGGTAATCCATAATAATAGGCCTTGTTGATTTTAAATAATCTGATGGGTTATGTGCTGTGTCAGCATCATATGTTTTATTATTGATACCATCAGCACCATAATGTTCCAAATAACTTATATTACTTGTTATCCATGGTAAATGCAACATTTCTATAATCCTGAAGTCCCAGGCATAATCAAATACCGTATTCTTATCTATCCAATCAACAATAGTCTCAACCATTCCTCTATCAAGTAACATACTCACACCTGGAGCTGTCTTACGAATAATCATATCTTCGGTTTCTTTAATAGTAGCAAAGAAATGATGCTTTGTGTTGTATAATGTAACCGGAAGCTTTCGACCATCAGCTGTTTTGTACTTGTGATATAATTCCATCATACGCTTCACGTAATCAGGATCGTGAAGCGTATCATTATCTGTAAGATATAGGAAGTTATAATCTGTTTTAATAAATTCTCTGAACTGATGCCAGCGAAGATGATGTACACCTAATTGTTTTGGGTGTTTAATTACTTCATCAGCCCAGGGTGTGAGCCAATCATTATCGTATTCCGTTGAATGATCGTTGTATATTTGTACAAAACAATTTTCTGTTTTATACTTGTATATTTGTGCTAATGAAAGTTCTGCTATCTTCTTTCTGTTAAAAGTAGGTACATTTATTAATATTTTATCCGTAGACATTTAAATAGTTTTTCTTTAACTATTATATCTGAATAATAATGAATTGTTTTAATTTATAATTTCTAAAATCCGAAGTAATCATGAAGATTTTTAACTACTTCTGGATGAAGAGTTATTGGATAACGATTTACTTTACCGGTATTTATAATATTTTCAATACTACTAAGCATTTTTTCTAATGGTACATGTTCTAAATAATCGGCAACAGCTTTATATTGGGTTTTAAAGTCATAGTGTTCCACATTCATGTTTTTGTTTTGAGAAAAATTATGAAAACTCATAACAAAAGAATTACTTTTTGGTTCAGTTCTTTTTATATTAGTATTATCTGGTAGATTCAGTATATCATTTATTATTTGTTGTTTATATAGAGAAGCTGATTCTAAATAGTTTTTAATATCTTCAAGATTTCGATTCATAAAGTAATATTTTCTTTTATATATTTTGTAATATAGAATTTTTATAGTAATTTTACAACAAGTTTGTGTCTTTTACGTATACACATTAAGAAATAGTGAATCTTAATGTAATAAAATACTAATATTCAAAACATTATGTATTTAATTAGTTTATATGACAGATGTTATCTATATTTATATTATAAATTCTTAAAAAGATTGTGTGAATGATGTAAAATGAACACAGAAATGTATAAGTTTTATATGTGAAAAGATTTATAATTTTGTACAAATAAGAAAGGAGAAATAAAAATGAAACACATATGTTAGGAAAAACAAAATTTAAGCAACTGAGAGGCAAGCTGTCGAATAGAGCTAACCAGATCTTTTCAACAATAGGTTGTTTAAATTTTAACGAAGAAATAAAAATTAGGTATAAATTAAGTGATTCTCTAAAAACCAAATGTTTTAATTTTAATTAAAAAATATCATGGCAACAAGAGGATTAGTACAGGTTCAGGAAAAGCAACCTAAATCGCATACGGTATATAAAGTGTGTGAGGAACATGGTCAGACAGAGTTTTATTACTATTCTGAGCATAAAATATCGATGTGTAAAAAATGTACTCGGGAAAAGAGAAAGGATAGGTTACAGGATCCTACGAAAAGAGAAAATGAATTAGCTTATGCTAAGAAGTGGCAAGAGGAGAATAAGACAAAAATAAAAGCTCATTATGTTCTTTCTCAAAAAATTAAAAAACAGGAGAAGAAAGAAAAAATTGATAGATTCCTGGCCGAACATCAAAAATATGTTGGATATATCTTAAAGGTTTATGAGATACCTATGGATAATGTCCTTAGAAAGGATATTGCTCGGCTTGAAGAACCTAAATTGAAGGATTTTATTGATATTGTTAGAAAAAAGAAGTTTTCTAAATTGAAGGCACATTTTGCATGGAAACGTTCAAGTCTTCTTAAGTATGAGTATAATGTTCGAGATAATTATGCTAATGCTAAACAATCTTTAAAAGATCGTATCGCTTCTGAAAGTCAGGAGTATGCTATTGAAGAGGCTAATAATGTTATACTGGATCTTGACGAAAAACTACCAGTTAATAAAACGATAGGTAAAAAACGAGTGGTGAAGAAGTAGTGAAGAAAGATGTGTAGTTGATTAATGGAGATGTGCTCTGAGTTGTAAGTTAGCTCAGAGCACAATTTTTTGATAAATACTTGATATATAAATCAAATGTATTTATTCAAATGGTAAGGTCGGTTTTAGATTTTAATTCTTTCAGTAAAAGCTTAAACGAAAGTAATGAGCATTCTGAATCAGATAATAATGAGACTTTTCATATCTACTATATTGTCGGTGAGGAAGCTGTCCATCTTTATAGCCACAAGGAATTTAATGATATACCAAAGAAACAAGTTCATAAAGAAAGTTTTGATACAGAGGCTGAAGCCGATGCTTTCGAAAAAGGTTTAAAGGCAGCTGCTGGATGGAATAGTGTTACCGGTATTTCTGAAAAAGAATATATTTCTATTAAAGGTTAAGTATGGAAAGTGTTTTTAATTTCGAATATGATTTAGTTTTTGATAACTGTCTAAAAGTACTTAAATTATTAGAAATGGTTATTGAACATAAGGATAAGAAAACAGGCATTATAAACACTTCCACCAAAACTTCTTTTAGATCATATGGTGAAGATATTGAAATAAAATTTATAAAGGCCTCTAATAAAACAAAAGTAATTGTAAGATCAATTGCTAAATCTCAACTTTTTACATGGGGTAAAAATTATAATAATGAAATAAATATAATCGAAAAAATGACTCACATTCTAAGTAATTAATTTATTTTTTTTGATATCTTTGTAAAATGCAAATAAAAACTCCTATAGTAAGTTCAGAAAATTATTTTGATGACGAGATAAAAGCAATTCTTTCAAGATTTATTTTTAGACCATCTAGTAGTTATTTAGTTAGTGAAATAAAATCTTTTATTGATTCTTATTTACAGGCGAGGGTTCATAATATCGGTGCTCAACATTATAAACTTATGTATGAAATATATTGTGATGATTTTACAATTTTTATCACACCAAAAAATTTGTTTACAATGCTTATGTTTGTTGGTGAGGATCCGAATTTCCCTGCTTGGGCCGAAGAACCAGAATTTTTTAACGGACTTAAATATAAAATCCTTTATGTAAATAAAGAGCACTTCGAAATATATCCAAGAGGCACAAGATTTTTGTAAATAAAAAAGCCTTATAATTTCTAAGGCTTTTTTATTATATGTAAAGATTGTATTTTATACCATAGTATAATCATACAAAATGACTTTATGTTTTGTATCCGGAAGTTTCTCTGGGTATGCTGTTAAAATCCGTATAGTTAAAAATGGTAGGCTATTTAATAGTCTCTGCATTTCTTCGATTTGTGTATGATCCGTTAACTGTGTTTCAAAAACGATCTCTTTTAGGCCAGACATAATTAGGATATTAAGTTCCTTCTTTAAAACATCCATTGGTATCTCCCTGAGTCTGGTTATACTATTGTAATTTATGATGCTTTCTTTTTCCAACAAAATTAAAAGATCTTTCGATATAGTAGAAGCATTTTCAATAACAAGAACATTTGAATTAATTCCTTTCTTTATGTTTGGATAAGAAGGCTCGAAATAATCATCAGAAACATATTCAAATTCTATACCTTCTCTGAATACACCGTATCCGCCAGCTTCATTAACAAGCATAGTTTGTTCTGTATCTTTAATGCTACTCAATGTTTTTGACATACCCATTATAATCTTTGTTAAACCCATTTGCGTAGCTGTAATAAGATCATTGTTTTGATGAAACAGTTTAATAGTTCTTTTTTCAGGAGATTCATCTTTTCTCATGACATCTTGTGCGTCATAATCTTTATCACGAAGAATATCCTCTAGGGCTCCTTTAAAGCGATTATTTTTAAATTTGGTATACTCCTCCAAATCTTCATGGTTGTTGATGATTATCCTTTCCTGAATAGAATTTTCAAAACCTAAGAATTTTACTTTTTTCTTTATCATATAACCTATAACGATTTTATATCTTAAAAGTTACAAATGTTTTAATCAAAATCTTCTGCTATACCATTATGATCTTTAGGATAAATGTATTCTTTTGGTACAATAAGAGATACAATCACTTTATCATCACTTATATTTGTGATTCTACAGGTAGGATAGGCCCGACTTTGTATCCTGACAATGTCTCCTTTTTTAATCATTGTTCTAAAATCATTGTTCTTCTTTGTATTTACATAAACTTTGTAAACGACATAAAGAACGCCTAGTATTTGTAATATTACCAACGTTGATAATGCATAGGAAATGTATGTATTTTCCATTGTTTTAGTATGATTTTTTAGGTGGTGAGGATTTAATTCCCCACCACTGATTTAAAAGCATCAAGAATACGTTCCTTCAAATCTTCTTTACTAAGTGTATCAAAAATGTTATGTAACTCAGGACCATGTTCTTCACCTGTTACTATATATCGCAAAGGTTTTAAAACTTGTCCATTTTTTAGACCTTTTGTTTTTATTAAAGCAAAAAGTTTATCCTTAATTTGAAATCCGTTATCTTCGGAATCAATGATATTAGGAAATTCTAATATTACTGCTACAATTTCTTCTGGAACTAAATTAACAGTGTCTTGTATCATTACTGGTTTTATGAAGAAGAAATCTATATTTTCCAAAAGCTCTCTTTCGAAAGAAGATCTTTCATAAGCCATTTCAAATACTTTTCTCGCTTTATTACTAAGAGCCGGCTCAATATCTCTATCAATCAAAGATTTATTTAAAGTAATAAAGAATCTTTCGTAAAGTTCTTCTTTATCTTGAGCTTTAAAATAAATATTCTGGAAATGCTTCAGTTTTACCGGATCGAATAAACAGCCTGATTTGTTTACTTTCTCTAGGCTGAATTTTTCAATAATTTCTTCTCTACACATAATCTCTTTGGTGTCTCCAGGACTCCATCCCATTAAGGCCAAGAAGTTGAACAAAGTATCTGGATTATAACCAACATCTTTAAACCCGGTTACAGATTCTTCAATGCCAGTATCTGGATTTGTATAAGTATAGCTTAGAGGGAATATGGGAAACCCTAATGTATTACCGTCCCTTTTACTTAGTTTACCATTAGGACCCATTAGAAGAGGTAAATGAGCAAATTCTGGCATACTATCTGACCATCCGAGATATTTGTAGAGTAATATATGAAAAGGTGCTGATGGTGCCCACTCTTGGCCCCTTATAACATGAGTTATCCCCATCAAATGATCATCAACGACATTTGCTAAGTGATAGGCTGGCATACCATCGGATTTCATCAATACTTTATCATCGATATCTTTGGATTCAACCATAATCCAACCTAGAATAAGATCATGAAAGCGAATTTCTTCTTTTTCCGGAACTTTGAGTCTTATAACATAAGGATCCTTCGCTTCTAGTTTTCTTGTAACTTCACTGGCTGGTAATGTGAGAGAATTCATCATTACCTTCCTTGTGTTACAGTTATATCCTTCTTTTGATTTCATGAGTTCTTGTCTCTTTCTCATCAAATTAAGATCGCTTTCTGTATCAAAAGCATAATATGCATAACCAGCATCAAGAAGTTGTTGTACATACTCTTTGTAAATACCAAGTTCCTTTCTTGCTGACTGTCTGTATGGTCCACAATTACCAGGATTAAGTGGATGTTCATCAGGTTCTATACCCAACCAGTATAAAGATCTCATAATATAATCTTCTGCACCTGGAACGAAACGTTTCTGATCGGTATCTTCTATTCTAAGAATGAATTTACCACCATGTTTTTTAGCGAACAAATAATTGAATAAGGCTGTCCTGAGACCTCCGCAATGTTGAGATCCAGTTGGGCTGGGTGCGTATCTTACACGAATAATCTTTGTGTCTTTCATATTTATTTTATCTTTAATTCTTGCTTAATCCAAGGAATACTGACTTTATTTTCAATGATTAATTTTATAAGTTCTTCCTTAGTTATTGTATTTTTGTCTTTTTTGTTTGGATCTCCAAATTTTTTATCATCTGGGCAATCTTGAAGTAAATTTAAAAAAGTAATGCGAATACTATTATTAATTATTGTGTTTTGTGATAATATAATGGATCTTTTAGATAATTCAGTAAAATAGTCCAGTATATCAAAGCCTGTTTTAGTGTCATAATATTTCAGAAAACTTAAAGTTCTGTCAACAGAAATTTGTAAAATATTAAATTCTCTGACTATATGGTATTTTGTAATGATATCATCTGATATTCCTATTATAATAGCTTCAAATTTCTTTGTGGGTTTTCCTCTAATAAAACTTTTATTCCATTCTTTATGTAAAGTAGTTCTATCCATATTATAAAGTTTTTGAAACTATATCTGATATTTCTGAGATGAATTTATCTGAATCAAATTTACCTTGTCTTATTGATTTTAATACTTCAGCTCTTTTGGTTTTATTGATTCTTTTAGAATCCATACTTAAAATTATTTGATACGCTGTAGCATTTTTAGCTGTATTACTTCTAAGATCAAGTGATTTTTGAATTCCCTGATCTATCATTAAACGAAAATAACCTAATGAACTTTTGCATTTTGTTGGATTACAGTTTGTCCAAATAGTTTCAATGTATTCTAAAGTTTCTTCAGCGACAGCTTTTGTGTCAAAATTTGCTCTGTTACCAGAATTATATTTTTTTACTTCTAAATGATATGAAATAACTTTTTTGAGTGCTCTAAGAAAGCCAGGTGTTATTACTTTTGCTTTACAGGATTTAAGATGTTCTTCAGTAAAATGTTTGGTTTTAACATTTAAAATTGGTATTTCACCAAACCCATATTTACTAATATGGGAAGTTGATGTATTCCGTAATGTTACATTAATTGTTGTGTTATTTTCCATACTATTCGTTTATTTCGTTCAACAAATTTGCGTCTATTGTTTTTGATGCTTTAGCACCTAATTTTTTCATTCTTTCGAAACGGCTGATTATGTTTCCAGTACCATCAGTTAATTTATTCATAGCAGCATCATAGGATTTCCTAGTTTTATCCATAGTATCACCTATAGATGTCATATCTTCTATAAAACCAACAAATTTATCATAAAGTTTACCAGATTCAGAAGCAATTTCAAGAACATGCTTCTGTTGACTTTCTTGTTTCCATATACTAGCAACAGTTCTTAGTGTGGCTAGCAATGTTGAAGAAGTAACAAGTACTATATTCCTTTCCAATGCAAAATGGAATAATGCTGGATCTTGCATAGCTAAAGTAAAGGCTGGCTCCAGTGGAACAAACATTAAAACATAATCAGGTGTATTAATACCTAAGAGTTGTTCATATTTCTTCTCACTCAATATTTTGATGTGACTTTTGATTGCTGACACATGTTCTTGATATTTTTCTTTTTGTATAATAGTATCTTCGCTAGAACAGTATTCACTATAAGCATTTAATGATACTTTTGAATCTATTACTAAATTTTTATTATCTGGTAGATAAATTACTACATCAGGTCTTCTTACATCACCATTATCATGACTTAATGTTACTTGTGTTTTATATTGAACTTCTTTCTCTAGGCCGGATTTTTCAAGTAATGTCTCCAGAAGTATTTCACCCCAATTACCTTGTATTTTCTTATCACCTTTCAAGGCGTTTGTAAGATTAACAGCATCTTGTCCGATCTGTTTACTCATATCAGCAAGAGTCGTTATTTGCTCTTTTAAAGAAGTGTTGTCTTTTAGTTGTTTCTCGTAGGTTTCCTGAACCTTATTTTCAAAACTACTCATTTTTTCTTTGAGTGGGCTTAAAACATTTTGTAATGTCTCAGCACTCATTTCTCTAAATTGAGCTGAATTGTCTTTTACAATTCTGTTTGATAGGTTCTCAAACTGTTCTAAGTGTTTTTTATGTATATTCTCAGATTCTAATACTTGAGTTTCTAATTTCTCTTTTAGATTTTTATTTTCTGTTTGACTCTCGATGAGTTCTTCTTTATAGTTTTGTTTATCGCCGTTCTCTTTTGCTAGACTGGTTTTCAATTCATTTAATCTTTCATTAGTAAGTAGCTTTTCTGATTCCAGAACAGCATTCTGTGTACTGATATCTTTTGATTTCTGTAAAGCCAAAAAATAACCGAGGCCACCGGCCAAAATAATAGCAATTATACCAAATAAAATTTCCATATATTAGTTTTAAAGATTTATATGCAAAAATAGTTAAAATTTTTAGAAATGACACTTTTTATTGTAGAAAATTTTCTGTTGATATATAAATCAAATAATAGAAATATAAAATGTCTGTAAATATAACTGTTACTCTTGATTCGACAAGAGTGTTACCTAAGGTTGATGAAGCTGGGGCTGATACTTCCGGTAATAATATAACATATTTAGGATATGCTCCTACAGGTACACAGGATACTGATGGTAATTGGAAAATTATTAAAATGGTGAAAACTGGAACTGTAACAACATTTCAATATATTAATGGTGATGAATCTATATTAGGTGTATGGGCTAATAGAACTACTTTGACCTTTAGTAGATAAATAACTATTTATCATTTTTTACACAGAATTCTTCATAAAGTTTTTGTAGTACATGCCCATGACATTTCTTAGGTGAACAGAAACAGGCTAAAGCTTTACCGGCTAGTTCCGGTAAAGCTTCAATCAAATCTTCACGACACCTGATATATTCTTCATACTGAAGAATTACTCTATCACGATCAGCTTCATTAGCCTTAACAAATGGATTATGCCATTTAGATTCCTCTAGGTTTAACCATTTATTAGCCCGGCCAATGTAAATGTCATAGTCTGGTGTCGGTTTATCTTTAAGATTTACTACTGTTATACTCATTACAATTTAATTCTTTTGATAGCTCTTTCAAACATTATTTCTCGGGCTTTGTGTTTATTTTCAAAAAACTCTGAAAACATATCATCTTCCCTGTCTGGATGTTTCATATCCGCTAATGCCCATTGTTGCTTATTATATGAAAAATATAGATTTTCATCAATAATTGTATGGTGTATATGTAAACAAAAATCCGCTGCTTGCTCCCACGTAGGTAGCAAAATATAACTCTTCTTATCTAATGTTTCTTTTTTAACACCATTAGTTATATGAATACCTTCTGATGTATAATAAGCAAAACATAATTCATTAAAACCTATACTTTTTAACTTTTTAGCTATACTTAAAGATACAAATGTATTGTAAATATCAGTAAATTTATTATCTGTTGGTAATTTTTCCATAAAGTTTAATCGTTATCACCGAGTATATTTACAAGACTACTGAATAGGTTTATAATATCCAGATAAAGATTTACAGAAACATCTATAGTATTCTGAAACGAATGTTCTATTGAACTGGCTCTCCACATATCGTATCCAATATACAAACTAAATATCCCCGCTGCTAAATAGTCCCAAATTCCCATATGACCAAAGGCTGGCCAGAATATACCTACAATTCTTATCACAAGAAGGGAACAAAGAGCGATAAACAAAACAGGACCTATACGACTAAAGAAGTCTGGAAATATTACGCCGGCTGTACCCATAATTAATGTTACTGCTAATGTTAGAAGAACAGCGTTTTGTATAACTGTACCAGATACTCCTTTTAGTGATGTACCCATTACAAACGACATTGCTCCTACAATAAGAGCATATCCGAGTAAACTCAATATCGGTTTTTCAGCTCTACAGAGAATAATACCACCTATTGCTACAATCAAAGATAATATGATACCAAGCCAGCCCATCGTAAATCCGATACTTATAAGATATCCTGTAATGATAAAATTTGCTAATAATCCAGAACTAATGAATATAGCGACTAAGCCATAAAATGTTCTTGATGAAATTGAGCTTGAACCGGTTCTGTTAAATACATCTAATGAAATTGCCATTTTGTTTTTTAGTTTAAGTTAGAATTTATTTGTGAATTGTATTATTTACCTTCTGCTTGTGCAGCAATTACTACTTTATTAATATTTATTTTTCTTACAGATTTATTTATGTGGTATTTTCGTATCATTGCTGCCCACGTTTCCATATATTTTGATACATCTTCCTTATTGGTATAATCATGCTCTTCTTTAAAGTTACATTTAGAAATTATTTCTTTATTAGATAGATATTCTATATGATAGATATCTTCTCTCCTCATACCAATTTTAAATAATGCTTCATGTATATCTGTTATATTTAATCCTGTTGCCGGACACTGTGTATCAGTAAATGTAGTCCATGATTCCTGATCTTTGTTCGTATATTTATGTAAATGCTGTTTTAATTGTTCTTGTTTAAGACTGGTTGAAAATTGTGCTAAAACTCCAACATTACATTTTGACATATCTTGCCAATTATATGAATCATAATGCTTAATATACTTAGCAGCTGTTTCTAAATATTTCGCTAATTTTAAAGGCCGATTCGATATGTTATCATAGATTAGTTTTTTCTCTATCTCTAATGATAAACTATCAATATTAACTGGTTTTAAATCAAGATTTTTAATAGATACATTTTTTGTTTGTTCTGTCTTAACTTCAGCTTTTATTATAAGCGTAGTATCTTTATTTTCTGAAATTTGTTCTTTTTTCTCTGTCTGTTCTTGACAAGAAAATAAAAGAGCTAAAATTGGGATAATTAATATTTTTTTCATTTTAGTTTTATTCTGAATGTGATATTTTCTTTTTTCTATAGTCTATGCTTTTCCAACATTTAGTACATCGATATTCTTCCATAAATATTGGTGTTAAACCACATTCCGAAAGCAATGTTGGATTATCTAACCAAGTACTATGTGGACAATATGTCAACACTTCTTCTTCTTCTTCTTTTGTTGATAAAAATAAGAAAGGAAAGATTTTTCTAAGCATAATTATGCTGGATTAAAGTAGATGGTTAAATTAACCAATTGTCCATCTTCTTGTTTCTCCCAGCCGATGGCTTCTACTGAACAAAGATTAATTCCCATTTGATTTGGTATAACTTCTAATGGTAAAGGACATTCCTCACCAGTTTTAATTAATTCATCTACTGTTTTATAAAATGTTTTCATACTAATGTTTTTTAAGTTTAATAAAGATCAATTATTATCTCTACGATCTCTTGTTTTATAAGAAATTCATAAAAAGGTTTTCCTTTTTCTTAATATTCGGGACCTTGTTCTTTCCAGAAACTGTTAAGAGTTTCTAAGAAGATTGTAGCATGTTGATGTCCTCTTGATATTAAAGCACAATGATTTAATCTTTTAGTTAATTCGCTTTCTGGTTTATCGTAACAACCAATAAAAGCTTTAAATAGGCCTCTATCAGTAGTTAAAGAGCCTGTTCTAATCTCTTTATGAAAGCCGTCTTTATATTTGTATTCTATTTCAGTATCCATTTTTATAAATTGATAAAATTTTTGTCAACGGTTTGTTTTTCGATACAATGAAATATGAATCTGTTGTTGAATTTACCAATACCTTCTTCTACAGCTTTGTTAAACCAAAGAAACTCCTCTAGTATAGTAATGTTGGAAGGCATTATTACACCTTTCTTTTTTACAACAGGAACAAATTCTACGATATCTTCAGCAAGAATATTACCTAAGCCAGCGGAAGACATTACTAAGCAATCACCAGCATCATTTCTATCCATAACATCCAATAACTTTCCTTCGTAAAGTTCAATACCACCCATATACCCTTGATTACGGTTTATAATTGGTTTTCTTATCATGGCAATACCGAGGGCCTCACCAACAGATTTTCTTTGGATTGTTTCGTTCATATTTAAAATAATTCTTCTTGTACGAGTCTAAATGTTAATGATATTCTTGGTTCTTTTATCTCCTTTTCCTTCAGTATTGCGTGGAGCCAATTCTCCTGACAGTTCTCTTTCATTATTAGAACATCACCATTCTCCATGAATATTTTTACATCGGTTCCATCAGCCTTGTTTTTTAAATGAAAAGTTCTACCGGCACCAAGATTTAAACAAAGTATAACAGGATTACTTCCTAATTGGTCCTCTTTATCACTGTGCCACCGAATCTCCTCTTTACCGTCTTCATATAGGTTTAATAAAACAGAATTGAATTTATAATTAGAATGCTTTTCAACTATGTTTTTTATCTTGGTTAATGACTCATTCCATACGTCCCCAGGAAGTTCAAAATTTGCGTATTTGTAAATTACCTGCTTATCATAAATATAAGCCATGCTACGATTGAGTCTTTTTATTTCTCCTGAGGTTGTTTTAAGATCTTTATGCCAGTTAGTTCTTACTAACAACTCATTAAACCAGTCTTTAGCGATGAGGTCACTTATAGCATTCTTTACAAAGATAAAATCATTACCTACAAAGTGCGTACCTATATCATTCCAGTTTGTTATGTTATTATATTTCATATCTTTAATCGGCTCTTCTAATAGTCCTTTTAAATTCTTCTATTGTATATGTACCTTTACCCATCCAATCCTGATCATAATGAACAAAAATTGTATCATTTTCAATTTTTTCTATTGTTGCTCTTTTTATTTGATCATCACGATCTCGAATAAGGAAGTTTTCACCTTTTTTTATTTCTTTCTTTAATCGACCGTTATAAATTGTCTCTGGTTCGATATTTAGTAATTCGTTAGCTTTTATGCAGGCATCATTAAGACATGAGTAATAATCACCTTTTGGAACTTTTGTAATTAATTTTATAATTAACTCATTAGTATCACCAATCGCATATTTTGCTTCAATAAAATCATTGAACTCGTAAACTTTGAATTTTATCCAGGTAGTCATATTAATTACTAAATCTTTTCATGTACCAATAGTGTCCTATTTCATAATAATGTTCGATATCCTTAGTAAAGAAAAAGACTATAGAATGTCTTATAATTCGGACAATCCTTATGTAGAGATGTCTGGTTTTAACTTTAAACGTTCTATCATCTTTCATTTAAGCTACTTTTTTAGAGCAACCTAACATATGACCATCACCTTTAATTTTACCTCTGTTAGGTAGTTCAGCAACTTTATGTGCTTTAGCACAATCTTGACAAACAGGACTATTACTTTTTCGATGCCACATATTTGTTTGTTTACCGCAGAAATGACAGTCTTCGTAAAGTCTCCATGCTTTATACTGACATTCACATTCTTTTACTACAGGTATCATATTAAGATAATTTTGATGGACAAAACTAATAAACTTTTTTGAATATAACAACCTTAACGGTAAATATTATATAAAGGTTATGGATTTCAAGAAAATAGTTATAGCACTTTTAATGTTTTGTTTGGGTCAAGGAATAGCCTGGGTGCAGGTTTATGGTTATTTGAAGTGGAACTGGTTCAAAAATAATGATATAATGATCTATGTACTTTCCTTACCAATTGCTTATTTTATTGTTACCGGAACTAGGTTATGTATAGAAGGTTTAGATGGTAAAACCTGGCCGGTAAGGATTCTTACTTTTACAATAGGTTTCTTAATTTTTGGTTTGATGTCATTCTTGGTTTTAAAACAAGTTCCTGATACAAAAACATGTATTTCCATAGTACTTTGTTTAGTAATTATTGTAATACAATTTCTATAAAAAGTCATATTTTAATAATCAATATATAGTGTTTATTTTCAAAAATTAGGAACTATATTAAGATGACTAAATTAGAGCGTATACAGGAAAAATATGATAACATTTCAATTATATTTGCTACTGAGTATGAACAGGTTTCTGCTATTATACATCAGGGTGATTTTTCAAAAAATCTTGATATAGCCATAATGAGAAGAAGAGCAACTACTAAAGCTCTTAGATGTTTGTTAAAAATGATACAGATAGAAAAAGAAAGAACCGCTAATTTTAGTATTTCTACTTCTAATTAACGGTTCTTTTGTGGAGCTGTCGGGGATCGAACCCGAGTGTTTGGTCAGCGAGTATACATCTTACTACAAGTTTATTTGATTCTGAATTATAGACATTTTGAAATAAAGAATCAACAAAAAATTTCTAGTGTCTTTTAATCAATATTTTAAGAACTTGCTGCAACTTAGTTGCGTTGTTCTCCCGGAATTAATCAATGGACCGGTTGCGTGCTTAAGAGTTGACTCCTGTATAATTGAGATTGACTAAGCAGCCATTTCCATCTCAACAGAAGCAGGAAACAATTCAGCGAGAACTGAATCCTGAAGGGCTTTTTTATTGCCGATTATTGTTTGATAAGACATTTAATGGGGTCTTAACAGCCCATACTTGCAAATATACACAGTAGCAGCCAGTCTATGCCGGTCAGCCCCAGTTATCTATATATCATTTCTAATACTCTACAAAGGTAACAAAGAAATAATCATTAACAAACCTTTTATAATATTTCTTCTTCAGATTTTATTAGATCATAAAATCTTTTGATTAAAATATCTGACAAATGAAAAGGTGTTAAGTCTATTGGACCATATTTATATAATTCATAAATATCGGCTCTATCTTGTAAACTAAATCTACCCAATTTTAATGCTACCAATCCTGATGGGCTTGCAATTTTAACACCATCTACTAAATTAGCTGTATTAAATACAGCTTCTACAGTATCCTTAGTAGTATTTATACTTTCAGGTGTAATAACTTCTATTTCAACATGGGTTTTGTTATGTTGAAACGCACCTTTTCTATGGGCTTTGAATTTTTCAACTGAATCTGGTATATCAGTATCAGATAGAAACAAAACATCAACATCTTGTGTAAATCTTGGTTTAATATAAAATGATAGAGCTATTCCACCTATTAATATACAATCAGAATTGTTGTATAAATACCAATCTTCAAGTGCTTCTATAACTTCTATTGACATAATAGATTCGTTTAAACTTCTATTTCCGTCATTCATAGATACCATTTTACCTATATTTCTAACTGCATAATCTTCTTTTTTCATAAAAAACTTTAACATAAGAGTATGTATTATTTTCCTACAATATACAAATATTTATGATTAAACAAAATTAGTTTTGTTCATAATTTTTAAGATTATCCAAAGGAGCCCAAAGATCTGTTACTCTACTTTTACCGAATATGATAGATCCATCATTAGCATCTATAACGATTAAAGAATATTTTTCAAAAGCTTCTTTAGATATTCTTTCAGCCATATTAAAAGATATGTTTTTTATTAATTTTGTGTATTCGTTCCAAGGAAGAGTGGTCCAATTTATAACTCTAATTTTTGCTTTTTCCATTTTAATGAATGTTTTTTATTTTTATATACTTAAATAAGGTAAAGTTTACCTTAAACTTTTATTTTCTTTTTTAACTCTTTCAACTCTTCAATATAAATTTCTTTAGGGTTAGATGCTTTAGCTGTTTTCAATTCAATCTCACATTCGCTCACCTGCCCGAGTAATTTATTATACATATCAATCGTTAATGAAGATATAGGCATTCTAAGAAGATATTCAAAATCACCATCAAACTTTTTGAATTTAAGACCTTCTAACTGTTCAATTACTTTAGTCTTCGGTAAGTTCTGTACTTTTAGTTTACCTTTGATTATCAAATCAATGAATCTTGCTTTCTCATTCATTATATGTAATCTTTCAATACACATAAGAACAGTATTCTCTTTTCTCTTATGGTAATATTTTAACCGGAAATTAACGAAGTATATAATAAGTTCTTCAGCACTTTTGAATTGTATAAAATTACCCTTCTCATCAAGGCAAATGAAACTTTCTGTTTTTGATTCTTCAGCCTGGAAATATTTCCATAAGGCTGGAAGGCCTTTTTTAAGTATAGTTGATAATACAGATCTTACAAATTTAACTGTATATCCAACACGACCTTTCTTTGTATTATCTGTATAACTTTCAATAACATATTCGAAGCCTTTTTTATAATTACTCCTTGCTTTTGGTTCATTTTCAAGTTCATTCAAAAATTCTTCATAATCCTCGAAGGTATGAGACGGAGGAAGTTCGTTAATTTTCACTGTTGTTGTATTTACAACTTCTATATCACCTCTTATAATCCATCTTAAATGGTTTTCTTTATCCTGGATGATAGTACCATTGTAATTCGGATAATATGGTGATATAGGATTTACTTTTTTGTCTCCTAAATGTGCTAAACAAGCATCTATAACTTCAATAGGATTTCTGTTTAATATATCACTCTTAAATCCTACTGACATACCCATTGAACCGTTTACTAAAACAGTTGGTATAATGGGTAAAAAGAAATACGGTTCTATTTTATAACCCTCTTCCTCTTTATACTCAAGTAATTCTTTATCCTTATAGATTAAATGAAAATTAGGTGTTAATTTTGTACCAATATACCTGGGACCACCAGCTGAAGGACTTCGTAAAGATCCATATTGACCTTCTTCTGCCAGTAATACCAGGTTGTTTTTAAAACTCTGGGCCATATTAATGATAGCATCATTTAAGGATTGATCACCATGATGATAAAAAGCTTCTGAAGCAACCCGGCCAGCCAACATAAAAACCTTTAATGGTTTCTCATTACCAGTTTTCCATATATTATTTGCTACATGTATAATTTTCCTTTGTGTTGGCTTAAAGCCATCTATTACTGAAGGTATTGCTCTGTTTTTGAGTGTATAAATGGCAAATTCTTTATAATCCTTATCTAAAAATTCGGAAATGGTTTTGTTAATTACTGGCATATAGATGATATATGAAAAGTACACGAAAGTTTTCGATATTGTGTTTTAATACAAAACTTAGTGAATCTTTGTAATATAAAAATTATTAGTGTACTTTTGTGTATTATGAATATTTTCAAAAAATTAAAGCATAAAATTGGTGATATAGTTAATCCTGGAATACCTAAAGTTTATACGGATTTTGAAGAAAGATTTCATTGTATTTATAATCAGTATAACAGTGATCAATTCTTTAAATATGGTATACAAACACATCATGTAGATTTTCAAGGTGTTTTTTGGATTACTTTCTTTAAAGATTTTTCTAATAAAGAGAATACTAAAAAGAATAAATTTGAGCTTAGTAATAAAGAAAATGGTTTATCTTATTTACCAGTGTTCATACATAATCTTAACGCCAAAATCTATATCAACTGTGAGGTTATTGAAATGCCCTATATTGAAATCTATTTAAAAACAAAAGAGAATGATTTAATTGGTGATTCTGTTAAAATATTTGTGGATCCTATACATCGAGTTATTACCTTTCATAAGAAATATGAATGTGAAAATATTAAAAGTTGAATTATGAACTTAAAAAGCATTATAGAGAAAATACCAGTGATTATGCAGCTGGCTGAATACGTTCAAAAGGAAAACATACAAGCTTATGTTGTGGGTGGTTTTGTGCGTGATTCTATCTTGGAAAAACAATCCAAAGATATTGATATAGTTTGTATTGGTTCCGGATTAGAACTTGCTGAAGGTTTCGCTAAATATATTGGTCAGACCGAAGGTGTAGAATACTTCAAGAATTTTGGTACAGCACATTTTATGAGTGATGATGTTGAATTGGAATTTGTGGGAGCCAGAAAAGAATCATATGATAGAGGTTCAAGAAAACCCATTGTTGAGGATGGTACACTAGAAGATGACCTTAATCGTCGTGATCTGACATTTAATGCTATGGCTATTTCCTTAAGTGCTGATACATTTGGTGATTTAATTGATATGTTTGATGGTTTATCAGATCTGAAGAACGGTATTATAAGAACACCACTAGATCCTGATATAACATTTTCAGATGATCCTTTAAGAATGTTGAGAGCTGTGAGATTTTATTCCAGGTTTAGTTTAACTATCCATGATGAAACTTTAGCATCTATAATTAAAAATCGTAGCAGACTTGAAATTATTTCTCAACAAAGGATTCATGATGAGCTGAACAAAATATTACTAACAAAGAAACCGAGTATAGGTTTTTATATGTTGGATCAATGTGGATTACTTGAAATGATTATTCCTGAACTCACAGCTCTTAAAGGTGTAACAAGAGTTAACGATAAAGGTCACAAAGATAATTTCAAACATACCCTACAAGTACTGGATCAGGCTGCTGAAGTAAGTGACAATCTTTGGTTTAGATGGGCTGCACTTCTCCATGATGTAGGTAAAGGTCCTACAAAGAGACTACTTGATAATGGATGGTCTTTTCATGGTCACGAAGATGTTGGGTTTGGCATGGTTCGAGAAATATTCAAAAGATTATGTTTACCGCTTAGTGAAAAACTTATCTATATTCAAACAATAACAAAATACCATGGTAAACCGCAACAACTAGTTGAAGAAGGTGTGACAGATTCAGCTATACGCCGGTTATGTGTAAACGTTGGAAATACCCTTGATGATCTTTTACTATTTTGTAAATGCGATATTACTACTGCTAGAGAAGATAAAAAATTAAAGTATGTCCAAGAGATAGAAGACCTTCGAATTAAAATTGAAGCTGTTCGTGAAAGAGACAATATGCTCAATTTTAAAGTTCCTGTAGAAGGTGGTGATATAATGGCGGAATATAAATTAAAGCCGTGCGAGCTTGTTGGTGTGATTAAAAAAGCTATAAAGGAAGCAATACTTGAAGGTGTCATTCCTAATGATCGGGAAGCAGCTTTAGAATTTATGCGAAGTAATTATGAAAAAATAAAAGAAGAGCTAGAAAACAGAGTAGATTAGTCTACTCTGTTTTTATTTTTATATATTTGTTCAAAGTTTGTTTTCTCGCTATCAATACCTTCTATTAAAGACATACTATCACATAATCCGGTGCTCATATAAGCTTGTATTTCATCTATAATAACTTCATCACAGTATCCCATTTCTAATAATATGTTACTCATACTTTCTTTTATTATATTTGGTAGATTATTATAAGCCTCAATAGTTCTTTGTTTATATTCACTATCAGTGTAAAATAATCCATGAGCAATTTCATGTTGCATCACATCAGATTCTATTTTATCAACACCTAAAATATAAAAAGGTATTTCTTCGGAGCCTAAATGTTTATAGATTGCTTCTGTGATTTCATTCATAATGTAATCATATGTGTTTACACCACAACCTTCATTTTTATTTATGAATACATTAGAAAGACACTTTTTTAATGAATGACTTGGTATATTATAACCCATCCAATATTCTGGGTATGTAAATATATTAGCACAATTATTGTTTTTATACGTTTTCATATAAAGCATTAAATCGAATGGTTGATCTTTGATATTTATGAAAGGTGATTCATAGAACTCTTGGTACCTACAAAATAGCATTGCTCTATCATAATCATTTTCAATTATAACGGCATATATGTTTTTCCTTATTTCTATGACTTTACATTCTAGCAAAGCATTTTTAATTTCAATTATCATATTTTATTTCCAAACAAGTGATTTTATACAATCCTCAGAGAACATTTGTTTACCTGTATCATCTTTAAATTTTCTGTATGTTTCTTCTAATTCTTTTTTCTGTTGAGTTCTGAAATATTCAATAGCTTGTAAAAGTTGTTCTCTTACTTTTCCTTCTACATCACGTACTTTATAAATAGCTTCTCTCAAATTTTCTCTACTAACACTGAATTTCTCCATATTTAATTTAGTATTTTTTCTTTTTTTCCTGAAGTATCCTTTTTATCAAACCATATCTTCAAATTTTCTTTTGCTTCTTTATCTGGGTTTATAATTACCATATAAGGATTAGATAATATAGTTTCATATTCATCATCCAATAGAGATGCCAGACCTTTTTTATATTCAATATCCCAGGTACTAACTTTTTCTTTTTTACTCCAAGCTTCATAATCTTCATTTGTATAAAAGAATTTCTTTTCTTTACCTTTTTTTGCAACAAGTAAAGGTGTCATAACTTTACATATTCTCTTCTGTTCAAATAATTCTGGCCAGTATGTATAGAAGAAATTTAGTAGCAGAGCTGATATAGCATCACCATCACAATTGTGTGATAAGATAGAATGATTAATACCATTAATGAAGAATGTATTATCATCTTCTACTTCAATATCATAAAATTCTTCTTCTTTTATGGTGTTAATATTTGTTATTGAGTCTGCTGGTTTGAAAATAAATTCAGAATTATTGTTATTATCTTTTAAATAAAGAAAATCTGTATAGAGTAATTCACCAGCAGCTATATCTATAGCTTTATTATCTCTTATTACAGGTATTTTATGTTTTTGAGAGCAATAGAATATGTTTCCTAAGATTTGTATTTTTATGTATTCTGTCTTATATGATTGAATAATACATTTAACTTTTTTATACTGTCCTGTATGAGTTAAAACATAATCTGTAGGTAATACATCTTGTATTTCTTTAATACCATCTTTACATATTATTTCAGTATCATATCTTAAGCAATCAGCATCTGTATAAATTAACAATCTAGCATACTGTAAAGCTTTAAGATCAACTCGTTCACCCAAACTTAGACCAATACTTGATATAAGATTTCGTGCCTCTTCATTCTCAAGAATAGCTTTTGGTGTAATTTCGGAAACATTAATAAATTTACCCCGGAGAGGGAAGGCCCCAAAAATATTTTGATCACGAAACTGGCGAACCGCACTTATGGCTGAGTCTCCCTCAAAAATACCTAAAACGCATTTTGTGCGGTCATGACCTTTAGCCTCAATAAGTTTAGCGACCTTTTCTTTCTTTGAATTTTTATTAAATCTCTTGAGTGCTTGAAGTTCTTTTAATTCTATTTGTTCCAGTATAGCTCTAACGATATCTGATTTCATAATTTTCTTTAAAAGTAATTCTGAAACTTTGCTATCTTTTAATATATCTTTAGTAATAGGGTTGGTCATATAATTTTTTGTCTGAGTATCAAATGTTGGATTTGCTATTTTGCAAATTAAGAACAAAAACAATTTATTTTTAACATCTACCCAAGTAACTTTATTCTTCTTACTACTTATCATTTCTGCAAGTTCTTTAGATATTTCTAAAGATATATGATTTACACCTGTACCACCTCTATAAGTAGTTATACCATTAACTATACTAACTTGCTCAAAAGATTCGGATTGAGAACTAGCTACACCAACTTCCCATTCATTATTTAATTTTTCATAAAATAATTCAGTATTTTCAGGTAAATGCATAGCCATATAATCCATCATAGTTTTTATAGGAAATGTTTCATCATTAAATGATACTTTAGCTTTAGGGCAATAACAAGCAACATCTAAAGTTCTTTTAGCTAAAATTTTAATTACATCTTCAGTAAATCCATCCATACCAAATCTTTTAAAATCTGGATAGTATGTTATTTTGGTATAATTTTTATCACATGATGAAATTTTAGGCTTACTGTTTTTATCTATAAATTTTTTAAAATCATTATCTGAAATTTTATGATATAAATTATCTTTTACAATTTGTATATACTTATTTTTACCATCAGAAGTTTCTAAAATAAATTGATTTGATAGAATTGCCACAGCCTTCCCACCAATTCCATTACGTCCAGCACCAAATCTTTCTTCTTCATCATTAAAATTTGATGATGCTAGTAAATTAAAAAATAAAAGTTCTGGAAGCCACATGGATTCTTTTTTATGTATTTGTACTGGTATCCCAGGACCATCATTTTCAATAGTTATTGATTCTTTATCTAAAGAAACTTTAATATATTTAACTTTACCTGTTCTAATATAGTGATCCGATGCGTTAGTTATAATTTCATCAAAAATTTTTATGAAAGCTGGTACATATTTTACCAATTCTTTTTTTATTTTAACATCTGATAATTTTTCAATATCTTCAACTACAAACATTTTTTCTTCTATTTCATTCATAGAACCTACATATGTATCAGGTCTTAATAAGACATGCTCACGTTGAGACAATTTTTGATAAATATCTTCAATTTTTTTAGTCATTATTTTTTATTTTTTCTTCTATTGATTATATATCTTTTCCATATAAAGTTTAATTATCAAATTAATCTCTAACATATTTTAATTAAATCTACTTAAAGGTGAACTTTATTTTTTGATATATACATAAAAACATATATCCATGTATAATACAGAAATTTTTAAAGAAAAAGCATTCAAAATCCATGTATAATACAGAAATTTTTAAAGAAAAAGCATTCAAAATCCATGGTGATAAATATGATTATTCAATGGTTAATTACATAAATTCTAAAACTAGTGTTGAAATTTTTTGTAAAAAACATAATATTTTCTTTGAACAAAAACCAATATATCATTTAAGAGGTGCTTTATGTAAAAAATGTGGTTACGATAAACAAAAATCAACAACATCAGATTTTATAATAAAGGCAAGAAAAGTTCATGGTGACATTTATGATTATTCATTAGTTAATTATTATGATACTTTAACTAAAGTTAAAATTGTATGTAAAGAACATGGTGAATTCGAACAAAAACCACTAGGACATTTATATGGACAGGGATGTGCAAAATGTTTTCACGATACAATAAGATTATCAAAAGAAGAATGTATAATAAATTCTAAAAAAGTACACGGAGAAAAATATGATTATTCATTAGTCGAGTATATTGATAATCTTACCAAAATTAAAATAATATGTCCAGAACATGGTATATTCGAACAACAACCATCAAATCACATGGAAGGTAATGGTTGTATCAAATGTAGACATCAAAGCCGAAGAAACAACTCATATATCAAAAAATGTAATGAAAAATTTAACAATAAATATGATTACTCTTTAGTTGATTATGTTAATAATAATACTAGAGTTGATATTATTTGTCCTGAACATGGAATATTTAAACAATCTATGAAGAGTCATTTAAAACATGATGGTTGTCCTTTTTGTTCTGGTAAAAAAATGAATACTGAATTTTTTATTTTAAATTCTAGTAAAAAACATAATAATTATTTTGATTACTCATTAGTTGAATATACTGGAGCATTTAAGAAGGTTAAAATTAAATGTCCTGAACATGGTTTATTCGAACAAATGCCTTCCACACATTTATTTGGAGCTGGTTGTCCTGTATGTAAATCTTCCAAAGGCGAAAAATCTATAATTTCTTTTTTGAATGAAAATAATATAGAATATAAACATCAGTATGCATTCGAAAAATGTAAAAATATTAATGTATTATTCTTTGATTTTTATATACCAGATAGAAATATGTGTATTGAATATAACGGTATGCAACATTATAAAAAAATAGAATATTTTGGTGGTGATAAAGGTTTCAAAATTACTAAAAAAAGAGATAATATAAAAAAAGCTTTTTGTAAAAAAAATAAAATTTCATTAAAAATAATAACTTATAAAGATAATATTTTAGAAAAATTAAATAAAATATTCAAAAGCAACATTTAAATTGAATACTATGTAAACAATATATAAGAAAAACCAATAAAGTTTAAATGAACAGGTATACCGTTTTAAAATTCAATGATTATTTGATCCAGGAAGGTCTTGCTGAAGATATTGCTGGTTTAGCCGGTATTTCTGATAGTTCTAGTGGTCAAGCTGAACCAAATAAAATTGTAACAGCTCTTAAGGGGATTCGTGTAGGCGAGAAAAACAAACAAGTTGAAGAAATTCAAACCATATTAAAATCTTTTGGTTGTGATGTTAATGTAACAGGTACTTTAGATTCTAAAAACATTGAACAAATAAGATCTGTTATTTTTGTTGCTAAAAATGATCCAGAATTAAAATCTCTTATACCAGCCAGTTTAGAGGTTGATTCCAATATTCTTACCGATGATGTACAAAATACTATTAGACAATTATCAACAAGCAGTAATGCTAAAGATATCATTAAGGAAAAAGTAAATAAGGTCAAACCTCAAGATTATTCGGTTGAAAAGACAAATAAATCTGATGATGCCTTCTACCATAAGTTACTTAAACTATTAAAGGCACCTGTTTCCGAAGAAAATATGAGGTTCTTTTATGCCTGGAGACAAGCAGAAGCGGGTAAAGCCACAAACAATCCTTTCAATACAACTTTCAATCTTAAAAAAGATCCAGATATGACAGCATACAATAAAGCTGGTGTTAAGAATTACTCAAGACCAGAATATGGTTTAGAGGCCACTTACAGAACACTTATGCTTTCATACTACAAAGACATCGTTGCTGGTCTAAGAAATGATATAGGAGCCTCTAATCTGGCAAAATGTGAGTCATTAAACACTTGGGGTACCGGATCACTTGTATCTTCTGTTATTAATAAACACAAAACGTTAAATCCACCAGGAATAGAGGCTGCTTAGTTTATTTTCTATGCCAGTAAATATGATTATCTGATAACGCATCACCCCAATTGATGTAACCATCATTTGTTTCTTCGGTATCATACATTTCATCCATTTTAAGATCTTCTGTATCATCGTTTGAATGATTCTTCTTACGTCTTCTATATTCTTTCCACCAATCTTCTTGATTTATACCAGCTGTATAATCTGGAATAATTGCTATCTCCCAGGTGCTTTGTTTTACTTTAACAGTAGCCGGTAATCCATACCAACATATTTTTCTACCATTTTCTTTTTCTGGTTCGAAGAAATTATATGAATGTTCACTCAGTATAATTTGAAGATATTGTATTTTAGCGAATGCAAAAGATGCCTCAAATGTACCAAAAGCATATATGAGTTTTCCGTTACACCACATTTCAACATTTGTCCCAGTACTAAAACGAGTTTCATCCCATTTATATTTGGAAGAATTATATTGAGTTATTCGTATATCCCAAAGTCTTCTGTTTATACTTCTCGAAAATGGTACAAAATCGGGTGAATCAGCAGGTGGTATCAAATCCTCTTGAAGTTTAGTAGCATAATAGAGCCACCAGGTTTTTGGTATATCACCATAACCCTCATGTTCTTTTCCTTCTATATCATAAACTACATACTGTTTGTTATGAACTGTGACTTCGAATATTTTTCGTGGTATTTGCATGGCTATTTGTTAAGTAGTTCTTGGATTGCTTTATTTAATTCTGAATCTTTTTCTTCAGCTAATTTTTGTGTGTCAATACCGAAATATTCTGTGAGTAGTTGAATATGTGATTCAGGTATAAATTCGAGTGTTTCTCGTTCTTTCAGACCTTTAGTCGTTTGATACTCTTCCTTATCTATACTTGCAATTGTATAGTTTTTCTTATTTGATAACCAATCAAGAAATTTTTTTACTGTTTCAAACTTTTCTTGTAGTTGGCTTGCTTTATCTAATTCTGTTGTATCTGATTTCATAATTTTAGTATGTTTACTGTTACTTTACTTCTAATTGTACATACGCCTCTGCGGTGTTTCAGGTCTCCAATTGAGATGCTTCAACATCACATCCTGTCCGTATTTGTCTTTGGATGTAAGGTGTTTCAGGTCTCCAATTGAGATGCTTCAACATCAATCGAATCATTTTCAAAGGCGATCTGCTAGGTGTTTCAGGTCTCCAATTGAGATGCTTCAACATCCACATCCATGTGTTGACTCTCCGGTAACAAGGTGTTTCAGGTCTCCAATTGAGATGCTTCAACATCTTGGATCTATCCCTGATTTACCATGTACATGGTGTTTCAGGTCTCCAATTGAGATGCTTCAACATCTTTGTTCGGGAGTAATAACAAGTGTACCTTCGGTGTTTCAGGTCTCCAATTGAGATGCTTCAACATCTGGTATGTTATAAACGATTGTGTTTCATAATATTGTATACCATATTTCTTCTCTAAAACTGACCAAATAGAATCATAATCAACATCTAAACATATATTTTTTCTATTGTACATCACTACATACCCATCATTATCTTTAAAAACAATATTACCTGGATATTTTTTATCGATTGAAATAGTAAGCTTACTTAACTCATTAAGGAAAAACTCTTCCATATTAAATGTTGTTTTTTACCCATCCTTCTTCCAGCCATTGTAGATAAGACAATTCTGTTTTTGATTCAATATAACGTAGATATAGTTTATTCTCAACAAAGTCAAATCCGGCATCAATACATGATTGATAATTCATAGCCCAGATATCATACAAACCATCTTTAGGATAGAATCCTGATTCAAACCAGGTCTTTGTATATTCACCATTACTGTCAGCAACCCATATATTTCTAGCAACTGATTTATTGTAATCTTCGTATCCAGAAATATCAACGACAAATTTGTATGATATACTACCTTCATCATCTATATCATCTTCTTCGAAACTGATAATTTGTCCCTTCATATCTGGATCAGCATCATACGAATGATTTTTGTTAAACTGTATAGTTGGTTTAACCCCAGCCTCTAATAATTTAATTAGTTCTTGAACTGTTGTATCTGATTTTTTGATAGATTCTTCTTTCAAAGAAACTTTTATTAGTGGTTGATCGCTGTATTTTAATGGTAGTGAAGAATAGACATTCCAGCTGTCTTCACCGTTTATGTTATATAATGCGTTTCCGATAATTTTATACATTTCATAACAAATCTGATCATCATTACATACATTTCCTATACCAAGATTACCTCCAGCAGCCCCACCACAAATATTTATGTTGATATAGTCAAATAACGTTTTTAATTGTTCTTTCTTTGCAAAATATTCTTGCGAATATTGCTCTAAGTAATTATTATGAACCAAATTATTCAATATACCATCAACAGCCTCATCCAGTTGTAAAGAATTGATCCTGGATAGAGTCTCAAGATAACGCCAAACTAAAATTAACTGTTTCTCATTTAGTTCAATCAAATATTTTGTTTCATTTACAAGTTCTTTAGGTATATTTTTTATCGGGATACCTTCAATAAATGTATCATTATTGTTGAAAAGTTTAGCTTTTCCATTACCTATTTTAATATAGTGAGTCGATGTAGGACCTGTATTTATTAATTCATTTTCCATATCAATTTTTTAATTTAACCAAATAATTTCAGAACCTGTATCATAACCAAATTTAAAATCATTAGCTATAGAGCAAATTTTACTTTTAGTTCTAAATACTTTATCTGATTCAACACAACTTTTAATATCTTCTAAGCTGGCTTTGCCTAAATCATGGCTATCACCATAAAATATAAATGAATTTTGTTCACGGTTAAATCTAAACCATCCACCCCCTTTAACTTTGGTTTTATCAGTAACAATATTCATATGAAACGTTACTTTGCTTATGATTAACGCATCATCTTCAATTATAAATTTAGGAAATATGTCCATTTGTTCGTATAAATTCAGAAGGTACAAATTTACTTAAATAAACATCATTAGAAGAAACAAAAAACTCTATACCATCATCATGTGCTTTTTTAGCATCAATGCTTAATATACGTATATCTTCACTCTTTCGTTTACCAACTTTTATTGCTGTTTCTTTATCCTTTGATAAATGTACATGAATTCTTGACATGGGCTTTAATCCATCTTTAAGAATCTGTTTAACTGTATCCAAAGCTGTACCATGGTATAATTTTTCCGGTGGAATAACCAATTTAACTTCGGAATCAACTTCAACAGAATGACCCTGGCAAGCTCTTACCTTTGTTTGATCCAGATTATACTCGAATCTTTTTTTATTGTTAGTTTCAATTATCCAATCAAGACCATCTTTACCTTGTGGTATACTTAATTTTTCAATAAGAGTAACAACATCAACAAAACCATTTTTATCTAAAGTTATTCCAGCGTGCTCTGGTTCATGTCTTAATATTTTAGACATATACCGGCTCTTGTCTTTAAGTAATTGAAACTCTGTTTTTGTAAAGTCTGGCATTATGATCTTTTTAAAATTTCTTGGTACCATTTGTATACAGCGGAAACATTAATTGAATCAAGTTGTTCAATAATAATATCATCATTATAAATTGATACATGAGAACTTCCTCTATTACCCCAGGTAAATATTAAAACTTCACGTTCAAATTTATATGTAACCTCATCATGCCAGGTGTATAAGATTTCTTTTAATTTCTGTATATCACTTCTAGTGAGATCTGTAATTTTTATAATCTTTTTCATAGGTTAAAGTAGTTTAAAAATTTCGACCAAAAACTTTTATTTTCTATAACAGGATTATCTTCATCATGCCATTTGTTAAAAAGCTGATCCAATTTATTACCATCCTCTACAGATAGAGATATATAAAATCGATATCTATCATTACTTTTTTCAGGATTTTGTTTATATCCTAGCTGTTGGTAGAGTTCGAATAAAAGCTTTACAATTATCAAACCGGTGTTCCTTCACATAAAAACTTGTTTCCATAAATTCATTTTTTAAGTACAATTCTTTTTAAAATATCAGCGATAATTTTTGCTTCATCTACCGTTTCATCCAGACAAATATCATTATCGTCTGGATCATTACCATAAGCTTCTTTAGTCTTTTTGTTAAATAAATTACCTTTAGTTGGAATATATCCTCTGATACCCTTTTCAGAGTTATAATAGATGAATGTTACCGGCATTTCCCAATCTCCTCCAGCCCAACAAAAGAAAACATGAAATCCAGGAGCAATTTCTCTATAACCCTCTAAAATATTTGGTCTTGGTTCATCATCAAAACAAGAGTGATTCTCCCAATCAAATAGGACTTTACTTAAATCTTTAGAAATAATAGATGGTAAATTATATGGATAACCTTCATCATCGTTTTCGATTTCTTCTTCCTGAAGAGTATCCATTAAATATTCTATTTTCTTTAAGAATTCTTCTTTAGTAATTATGGAATAATAACGAGCCATGGTATTTTTAATCTATTATAACATCAATTGAACCTTCTTCTGTTGTATCAGCTTCCATAGTATCATCTTCAGGAAGTAGAAGTACTTGTGAATTTTCTATATCAATAAGTACACCAAAGTCACCTGGAGTCATACCAATTTCTCTCAAAGAAGAAAGTAATTCATCTAATTTTTCGAATGTTGTTTCACTTTCTAAGAAACCACCCAAAATATATGCTTTAACTGGTATATTGTTTATATCGTTCATTTTCAATTCCAGGACTTCATCTGTTACAGGGTCACCAGCTATTGAATATACTAACCATGAATGTTTTTTTCCTTTTACAATAATCATAATGATTTTTAATTTTTATAGCTTTATAAAAGCTTTTAGTTTTTATAAATTAAAACAAATGCTGGATTATTTAAGGATTCTATTTTTTCCTCAAGGAATTCTTTTTTGATTCCAAGACCCTTTATAAGATCTTTTTTATCTCTGGTGGTTATTTCATTTAAAGGAGCATGAAAGATAATACTACTTGATAAACATCTAAGTGTAGCTTGTCTCTGGTAATCATCTTTAGCCTCTTTAGAGAAACCCACAATGAAGAATTTATCGATTATTTTTACGGGATCTGTCATATTATTTTAATCTATAAAATTCGTTAGATACATTAACATCCATATCTATTCGCCACAAATAACCATAGTTTATACGTCTGAATTTTATACCATTAGAAGCAAAAGCCATAGTTTTTGTAACACGAACAACATCTAGTTCATTAATAAACTTAGTTGTGCTTGCGTTAAAAACAAGTATTTTATCTCCTATATTGGCTAGTTTTTTCATAGTATAGTTGTTTTACTTTATAAAACTTTATACGAAATTAGAATATAAAAGTTACATTTCCAAAGAAATAAGATTTATTTTTGAATAGTACACAAGAATATTCTGATTAGGCGACAATCCTGATACCTGACCATCACCAGTTTCCACTATACTCCAGTTACCCTCATTTGTTTCAATAATGTCTATGGTAAGGAAATTACTAGGTATTGTTGAGGCGATTAAAAATAACCAAGATATGCCAGGTTTAGAAGCATTGTTTAAGTTAGAGTTTTGAGACATACTCACCAGCCTTTTATTCATGAAAACACAACGCCACTCATTTACTTGTGATTGATTATATTTCTTTACATCAAGCCATTCTTTCAGAACAATACCTTTATTAAATAGTTTACCACGGTACTTGATAAAATTTTCAATGATAGCAAACCAAGTTTTTGGATCTTTACTTTCCAATAAAACAAAATCTGATGATTCTTTTGCTGACTTAACAAAATCCTTTAAGAAAATTAGATTAGAGTTTAATTGACTCAAAGCATTAGTAATATTTTCTAATGTTATCTCGGTAAACCATACAGACTTTGATGTATATTCTTTTATGTATTCATATACTTCAGGAAGATAATGACATTGACTGTATTCTTTTGGTGAATTAATTAACTTATATTTTGGAAGAAGCCAATTGTATAGAAGTTCATACTGAGTATCTTTCAACATATATCCTCTATATATCATAGGTCCAATAAAGTCAGTTTGTTGTATATCTGAACCGGATTCATTATTCAAAATTATTTCAGAATCTCGAACAAATCTATCATAGTCAAATAAAACTACACGGAAGTCTTGTAATATAGCTGCCTCAAATTCTTCTTTGTATAGTTCGTCTGGAAGTTTATTGTTTACTTCATGGCAGGGAAATAATATTGTATACATTTTAACGAAATTTAGGATTAATGATTGTATCTTCTCTCTTAATGATCTTAGTATATTTAGGAATTTTTTTCTTTCTTGTTTTTTTATCCTTTTGAAAAGGAACGTCAAATGTTGGACAAGGGCTTTCTTTATACAGATAATATTTTGAATTACATGAGACAAAAAATATTAAAAATATGAAGAAGTATCTCATGTTTATTAATATCATTTGAAATCAAAAGGTAACTTTTAGTAGTTACACCATTCATTGATTAATTCTTGTTTATCACTTCTTGTTTTTAGATTTGAAATACCACCAGCTAAAGTTCCATCATCATTTCTATTCCAATCCCAATTTTGAAAATTACCAAAGTCTATTACACCATTAGCTTTCTTTATGACTATCCATTCGTCACCTTCAGCTATAATAACAGCATCGTTTAGATCATATTCACGACCAAAGAATCCATTACAATAAGAATCTTTGATTATTTTACCAATGTTACTACTCATATTATTTTCAAATTAATATATACTTCAAATCAAGAATGAATATGGCTGTTGAAACCAAATGTCAAACCAATGGTGCTGTTTATAATACAGAAATATCATCCAATAATATTTCTGTTAATGTTAGCATACCTTTTTCTTTAGAGTTATCTGAGGAAGAGGCAGCATTGTTGGATGCAAATATACATAACGTTTTAGAATTAGTACTAGCACCTTATTTCAATACTAAAACTACTGATAGTATAGATTATACTGTCAAAAATTTTAATGATTGGTCTTCCAGTTTATAATTACCTAAATTTCGTTAATCCTTTTTTCAATCCATCATTATCAATCAATGCTCTACGTAATCCTTTATTTGCTATTTCTAAAATATATGGAAAGGTTACATTAGTTAATCCTATCGTAGAAGTTTTTGGAACAGCACCAGGCATATTAGCAACACAATAATGTACTATACCATCCACTAAAAATGTTGGTCTATCATGAGTGGTGGGCTCGCAGGTTTCGATACAACCACCTTGGTCAACTGCTACATCTACTATAACAGATCCTGATTTCATTAATGATAACATATCTTTTTTTATTAATGATGGAGCTTTTTTACCTGGTATTAAAACAGCACCAATTACTAAATCACTATCTGTTAATTCTTTTCTAATATTGAATTCATTAGAAAATAGTGTTCTAATATTTAGAATATCATTCAAATATCTTAAGCGTTCCAAATTGATATCCATTATAGTTACGTTGGCACCTAAGCCTAAAGCCATTTTAGCAGCATTGATTCCTACTACACCACCACCTAAAATTAAAACTTTACCTGGACTAACCCCTGGTATACCACCCAATAATACACCAGAACCTCCTTGTGGTTTTTCTAAATACTTAGCACCTTCTTGTACAGCCATTCTTCCAGCTATTTCTGACATGGGTGTTAATATTGGTAGTGTATCACCTTTATAAACTGTTTCATAAGCCATACAATGTGCATCCGAATTTTTCATAGCTTCTTCTAAAATGTTATTGGAAGCCAAATGAAAAAATGTAAATATGATTTGATATGGTTTAATTAAATGATATTCTGATTCGAGAGGTTCTTTCACTTTTACAATCATATCACTACTTTCATAGACTTCTTTTCCAGATGCTAATATTATAGCACCATTGGATATATAATCTTCGTCAGTATATCCAGAACCTATTCCAGCATTAGTTTCTATAAAAACTGTATGATAATTTTTTACTAATTCATACGTTCCTGATGGTGTTAAACCAACTCTATATTCCTGATTTTTTATTTCTTTAGGGATTCCTATTTTCATATAAATAATTTTTATTATGATTATCTCTTATGTTTTTAAGATCTTTCCAAATAAATTTTAGTTTGTTTTTACTTAAGTCTTTGTTAGTAGCCTTCTTTAGTTGTGTTTTTGAATAACTATAATATTGGTCTTCAAACTTTTCATTTAGAAGAGCTCCATGAAGTAAATACTCGGCATATCTTATATCCTTTGAGTCAGTTGATATAGTTTTTATAAATTTATATGTTAAATATCTAGACTTCATCTCTTCAAAATAGAGAATTACTGGAAAGTTATTATTATCATAGTCAAAAGACTCTTCAAATCCTAAATTGGGTTTTTCTTTAAATGATGATACTATCCAGTGAGCAAATTCATGAATTAATTCAGTATAATGTTTATAATATATGTTTTCGGAATCTTGATGAAATATTTTCTCACTGTTATATACAGGATTCTTTTTTGTTATATCTTTAACTATTTGACAAACTTTTTCTTCTAAATTCATAAATTTAATATTAAACAAAAAGGCGGTTTTACCCGCCTTTAAACTATATCAATTACTAATTATCTTAATGTTTTAGGATTAAGATTTGCAAGCAATTCAGATTTACCGGAGCTACCTTTTTCTAGTTTTTCAATAGCTTTAGCACCTACTTCAGTAAGTCTAGCCATTTTATCCATATTATCTTTCATTTGTGGAAGAGCACTTCTACGGAATTCATCATAATCATTGATGGCTCCAATAGTATCATCCCAAGCTTGTTGAAGAACATTGATATCAAGTGTAGTATTTACAGCTTGTTTTTGAATTTCACCACCTTGGATTCTTAGATTCTTGGCTGTTTCTGCAATAAGACTATTCGTTGTTGCATTCAATTCGTTAATACAATCAAGAACCAATTTTTGTTTACCAAGTGATAAAGCAACAGTGATAGCAATTCTTAAAGCATGTACAGTAGTACTTTTCGCTCTTTCAACACCACGAATAAGTTCTCTGTTATTACGAATTATCATTTCCATAGCTGCTATACCTTGCATAGTTACAACTAAAGTTTGTTGTAAATCATTTATACGTTGAACCAAAGGAAATATTAATTCATCAGCGATAAATTTTGATTTTTCTTCATCACCTTTAAAATCTCTTTCTAGTTTATATTCTAGTTTCTGTTTAAGAACCATACCAAGCTTAACGGTTTCTCTTAACTCTTCCATGTCTTTTAACATGGTTTGCTTGTCCTGACTTAGTATGATATTATCGTTTTGAAGTTTTCTTGAGCCTTCATCAAGAGAATCAATAATTTCTGAAATTACAGATTCGCTGGTTCTGTATTTGTCGAAATACCTCTGCATTTTATTTCCTACAAAAGGTAGCTTTTGTATAATTCTGGAGAAGAATGATCCTGGGTTATTTAAATCATAATGATTAGGATTCAAATCGTCAACACGATTCTTAAGATTTAATATAGTGTTTGCTATAGGTCCTCCGTCCTCACCTTTTTTGATAAGATCGTTAATAGGATCTTTAAGCATTTCGCTTTTATTTACGATTCTTCTTGCTACACCGGAACCCATTTGATCTATAGAAGCATTTCTTAAACTAGATTCTGTTTTTGGATCTAGTATGGCCTCCAAGAATTTATCTGCCTTCGCTTCTAATTCAGGATTTATTTGTGTAATATCTACTACATCGGTCAATTGTAAGTCCTGAATAACACTTTTTTCGGAACTTAGAATAGGTTTTGTTACTACTGTCATAAAATTATTTGTTATTTAAAGGTTTACCTGTTAATTCACTTGATTTTAAAGCTTTTTCTTTCAAAAGTTCCATAGCCTCTTTGATCATATCGTCAGACATATCATCACTATGTTTTATCTGAGATAGGCTTACTGTTGTATCTAATATAGAGTTTATAATTTGTTCATTTTCAACAAATAAATCTTCTACCATTTTGGATGTTGATTCACGCATTTTTTTACGTTTCTTCAATTCTTCCATTTCAGCTTTTACTGTACGACCCTCCATATTCTCAAGACTATTGAGACGTTCTGTAATTTCATTTACTTCGATTACGCCTGTTGTCTGTAATAATGCTTTGATTTTGTTGAGATTATCTATACCACCTTCATATAAATCTTTCGCTATATGTAAATAACTTGTATAAGCCTTTTCGTCTATTTCAAATTTATTACCAAGCATGGCTGTAAGGCCACTAAATGCTGTATAAAGCTCTTTTAATTGCCCCGCACCTTTTTGTGTACCTTGTGCTTCTAAATCTCTTCCGAGTTCATGTAGGTTCGTAGGAAGTTTGCTTAAAATACTTTTTATTATGTTGGATTTATCCATTTTAGGGATTTCAAGAATACCAGCATATATAATAGCAAAACCATCTTCTATTGTATAGAATATTGGATGAGGTGCTGTAGAATATTCTTCATAATTAAGAACAAATTCTGGAAAATTACTTATTTCAAATGTGTTTTCGTGACAGAGTACATTTCCAGATAAACCACTATCTATGATTTTTGTTAGATTATCCAAACTCTCTTTACTTGCTTGAATATATTTTACACCACATTTAACACTACCATAACTTTCTCTATTTGGAAATAATGTTGTCTTTAATTGTTTAAGTGTATATTTAGTACTAAATGCTCCGGTACGGATATTTGTTTTAGCAGGCCAGCTCACCACAATACTTTTTACCATATGAAATAACCAAGGTAAAAAGAAAGCCATAGTAATAAGTCCTAATACACAACTAATAGCTATTGCATGATATTTATCAACCTCTTCTGAACGATATTCTTTTTGTTTCATTAATTTAGCTATTTCATCTTTTCTAATAGCATCAGTTAATATTTTTTCAGAATTATAAGATGTTGTTTTATTCATTGTATCACGGTAATACGCTATTTTATTGTCTATTAAGCCACCAATTGAACAATTACATGTATCTTCAGAATCCTTTACATACTCTTTAACACCAACGGAATTTAAAGTTGCTATATTTTGATTTGAACTAATGATAGAACTTATAGCCCAAATACTCAAAACCCCGAAAACAAATGTGAACATTAAGTTTACAACAAAATTATCATGAAGTTCGAAATTTCTAAATCTTTTGAAGAAAGGTGTAGGATTTTTTTCACGATCAATTACCTGAAAAGCTTTATCACAAGCTACTATACCTTCTTTGGTATGATTTACAAAGCTATACCACATTACATGCTTTTTGAAATCGTATAATGTGTTTTGTAAAACAACCAATTGAGGTTTTACATTTGTTTTTCTGTAAAAACTATTGTATACTCTTTCTCTGTTTTTTTCAACTACTGTTTTAACCTTTTCTTTCTCTGTTTCAGCCCACTTATCTTGAGCATCTAAAGCTTCATTTGTTTCTTTTTCGAAACCTTTAGATTCAGAACGTATTCTTTTTTTGTTTTTCTCAACTTTCTCATTAATATAGGCTAATTGAGCATCTTGGTTCTTTTGTTCGAAACTATTTAGAATTTCGTGAAAGTTATCTGATAATAATTTATTTTCCATTATTTACTTTATAAAGCTTTTCGACTTAATTATATGCAAAAATAGTAAAAATTTTTAGACAATGAATAGTTTATCCAAAAATATTTTTTAATTTTGTTAAAACTAATAAAATATTTAGATGAGTGAATTGAAACTGGCTGTTGATGCTGTTGTTTTCGGCTATAATGATGCTGGCTTACATGTTTTACTTATAAAAAGGGGTATTGAACCATTTAAAGATATTTGGGCTATTCCTGGAGGATTCGCTCAGGTTGATGAGACACTTGAAGAGACCGTAAAAAGAGAACTTAATGAGGAAGCTGGTATAACAAATGTTTTTCTGGAACAATTATACACATTTTCGGATATTAGCCGGGATCCCAGAGGTAGAGTTATCTCAGCTGCTTATTACTGTTTAGTATCACCAAAAGAGCACAGGATTAAAGCTTCAACTGATGCTAAAGATGTGGCCTGGTTTCCTATTAAAGAGTTACCAGAACTTGCTTTTGATCATAAAGATATCATTAAAGTCGCTTTTGAAAGACTAAAAGGTAAAATAAAATATCAACCGGTTGGATTTGAATTAATGCCTAATAAGTTTACTATAAAAGAGCTGAGGTTGTTATATGAAACTATCTGGGAGAGACCTTTGGAAAGAAGTAATTTCCAAAAAAGAATAAAAACTCTTGATTTGGTAAAAGAAGTGGCGAGTGGTGATCATAAAAATTCAACGAAGATTTTCTCTTTTAATAAAAAAGTATACAAAAAATTTAATAAGGATGGTTTCTATTTCGAGATTTAATTGTATTTATTAAAGAATTTAATAAAAAGTGTGAAAATTGGACACACGAAACAATTATTTTCAATATATAAAGTGTGTATAAAAGTTACACACATAAATTAAAAAAAACATAATATGCAAGAAAAATTATCAACAGACTTTTTAAATACAGGTGTGGTTGTGGCGAGATTTCAAGTGCCAGAATTACATCAAGGTCATCATGATCTCATTAGGAAAGTAAAACAGTATCATAAGAAAGTAATTATATTCCTTGGTGTAACCTCCACGCTTGATACAGATAACCCTTTGGATTATCCAACGAGAGAAAGAATGGTAAAGAAACACTATCCTGATATTACTGTTGCCCCAATATCAAACTCTGAATATGATGATGTATGGGCTGAAACTCTTGATAATAAAATCAGGGAGATTGAACCAAGAAATAAAATTCTTCTATATGGAAGTCGTGATAGTTTTATTAAGTATTACAAACCTTATGGTAAATTTGAATGTATTGACTTCTTACCAGATGTAGATATGTCAGGTACTGAAATGCGTGCTGAAGTATGTAATGAAGTCAGAGATACCGAAGACTTTCGTCGAGGTCTGATTTATGAAAAACATAACAGCTGGCCTAAAGTATTTCCAACTGTTGATATTATAATCACAAGAAATAATAAAGGTCCTGAAATTCTTCTTGGTCAGAAACATAAAGAAATGAAATCTGGTAAATGGCGTATTCCAGGAGGTTTTATTGAGAAGAGACATAGTGGTGGTTTGAATGCTGCTGTAGCTGAGACTAAAGAAGAAACAGACCTGACTATATTACCTGAGAATCTAACATTCATTACACAGATGAATATTGATGATTGGCGTATTCGCAAATCGAAAGATGTTATAATGACTACTTTATTTCATACTCATATATCAGACATTGATACTAGCAATTTAGCTAAAGCTGGTGATGATCTTGGTGCTGTAAAATGGTTTAAACTATCCGAAGCTCTTGAAATAATTCATCCTATACACAAACCTTTATTAGAGGCATACTTACAAAAAATAATTTAAAAATATGGAAAATCTATTATTACTAACAGACTCTTACAAAGCGACACATGCTAAAGCATATGTTAAAGGTATACAGAACATATACTCTTATATGGAATCAAGAGGTGGAAAATATGAAAAAATTATCTTCTTTGGATTACAGTATTACTTAAAGAAATATCTAACTGGTATCCAGGTTACCAAAGAAAAAATTGATGAGGCTGAAGCTTTCTGGGCTGAACATTTCGGTAGAACTGATTGTTTTAATAGAGAAGGCTGGGAACATATATTGAATGTTCATGGTGGTAAATTACCACTAAAGATTAAAGCTGTTACTGAGGGTAGTATTATTCCAATCAGCAATGTTTTGATGACTATTGAAAATACTGATCCTAATTGTTATTGGTTAACCAACTACGTCGAAAGTTTGCTCATGAAACTATGGTATCCAATTACGCAAACCAGTAGATCATATTATATTCGTAAAGATATTGAAGAAATACTTGAGAAATCTGGAACACCTGAATCTATTGCCTTCCGCTGTCATGATTTTTCCTATAGAGGCGTAACAAGTGAGGAACACGCTGCAATTGGTTGTGCGTCACATCTACTATCTTTTATGGGCACTGATACTGTTGCTGGTATAAGAATGTTACAAAAATATTATAGTGCTGGAATGTGTGGATTTTCTATTCCTGCAACAGAGCATTCTATTATGTGTTCTTTTGGTAGAGAACATGAGTTAGAAGCTTGTGAAAATTTCCTTGATACTTATCCAACAGGACTCATTGCATGTGTGAGTGACACATATAATATTTATGAATGTTGCTCTGATATATGGGGAGGTAAATTAAAAGATAAAGTTATCAACAGAGATGGAACGCTGGTGGTCAGGCCTGATTCGGGATCGTTTATGGAGATTGTTCCAGAAATATTAGAAATACTTGGAGATAAGTTTGGTTTTACTGTTAATGATAAAGGTTACAAAGTACTTGATCCACATGTAAGAGTAATACAAGGTGATGGTATGAATCCTGTTACAATAAAACAACTGTATGATCATATTATGAAACTTGGGTGGTCCGCAGACAATTTAACCGTAGGTTCCGGTGGTGGTCTTATGATGAAAGATATTGATCGTGATACTTGTAAATTCGCTATAAAAGCTTCAGCAGCTAACATTAATGGTGAATGGATAGGTATACAAAAAGATCCTATCACAGATAAAGGTAAAAAGTCCAAAAAAGGAAGATTGAAATTGATTGAAGTAGTTGAAGAACCTTATTTTGAAACTATCGAAGAGAGTGATCCATACTATGACCAGGCTGTGGATATTTTACAAACTGTTTTTGAAAACGGTGAATTATTGATTGAATACAGTTTAGATGAAATAAAAGAAAAATTGAACAAGGCTTAACAACCTTGTTGTTTTTTATTCTAAAAATTTCTAATAAATTATCATATAAAGACTTGTTATAGTATTATAACTTTAGTATTTTTGTATATCTTAAAATAACATATAAATGTCGAAGAAATACATCATTCAAATATTACTTTTATTACTGGGAGGTATTCCTGGATTTATTCTTATAATTTGTGAATTCATATACTGGTTTAAAAATCCTAATTTTACACAAATGGAGATTTTCCAAAAATTCTTTGGTTGGACTATTGGTGTAGTTTTAGTCTCCATTACTTGTTATTTTCTGTCTGTTCATATTAATAAAACATCCAAATAAATTATGTGTATTACAACAGCCCCAGCCCGTCTTTCTAAAACAAAGATACTTGCTTCAAAAATGGATAATGGTAACCATTTATTATCATACAGCAATACTGCTAAAAATATATCAGGAAGACCAAATGCTATGATCCTTCCTGTTCCTGGTAAATTAAATAAGGAATTGTTTTTCGATACAACATTATATAACAATTTTCTTAAAGATATAGAATATCAGATTAAACCTAAATCAAGAGGGGCATCATTAAAATCTTTTAAAAGTGTTCTTAGTGATGATGTAGAAGATTTTCAAGTTGGTATGTATAGAATTCTTCTTTCCGAGAATTTACCAGCTATACAGAAAGTGTTGAATGAATTACCAGAAGCACAAAGACCACAAATATCTCAGGAACTTTATGATTTTTTTGCTTCACATTATGCTGGCTGGAGTTTTGTTGTGTGTTGTTTTGATAGTAGTAAAGAAACAGATTCACAACCAATAATGTTTGAATATAAACCAATGTATCCGGATTATTTGTATTATCCTGGTATGGATTCACATAATGGTCTTGCTCCAGAACCTGGAAGTGCTGTTAGAGTTGATCACTGTCTTATGGTACAAGAACTTGGTGAAGATATCAATGGTCGAAAAGCAAATAACTTCTTCAAACAAAAAGAATATGTGCCAGAGTTTTTAGTTAAACATTATAATGGTAAAATAGTAGATGGTATAAATTCAAATGGTGACTGGTATGTTAGTATTGATGATCTAAAGGGAAGAGTTGATAATAAAGATACTTGGTATAAACCTATTAATTTTATTAGAACCACTAAACATCCATCATTAGTATAAGCATGAGAAAAAAAGAGATAGCAATAGTCGCTGTAGTTTCATATAATTTCAAAACAAAAGAGACAATAACTAAAGAGTTTGTTGAATCTGGTAAGGATAGTAATCCAATAAATGAAGCCGAAGAATATCAATATCAGAAATTAAATTTACAATATGCTGAAGAAGACGGTTGGCAACATAAAGTTTTCGCAAATAAAAAAGCTGAACAACTAAGAAGAAAAGTTTGGAGTAATTTAGACCGATAATGGGAAAAAGATTTATAATATCTGATATTCATGGTTCGTTTCTTGCATTTAAACAATGTCTTGAAAGATGTTCATTTAACTATGAAGAAGATGAGTTGATCGTTAACGGGGATGTTGTTGATTCTTTTCCTGAAAGCAAAGAATGTGTAGATTTAATTCTGTCATTAAAGAATTATGTGTATATAATTGGAAACCATTGTATATGGGCAAGGGATTATTTCAACTCTGATTGTAATATGGCTGTAGCTTCTGGAACCTGGCTTGAACATGGTGGTTTAGCAACAATAGCTTCATATAAGGATGGTGTTCCGGAATCACATAAACAATTCTTTAATGATGCAAAACCATATTATGTAACAAAGGATAATAAGTTGATTATTCATGCTGGATATAAACCTGGAGTACCATTATCATCAGAACATTTAGCTTATTATGTTTTCAATCGTGATTTAGTTGAAGCTGCTATTAAAGCTTTGAGAAACGATCAAGCATTTAATTTACCTGATTTTGATGAAGTTTTTGTTGGTCATACACCTACTATAAGATATTTTCCTGAGCCAAGACCTGTAAGAGTAGGGAATCTTTATATGATTGATACTGGTGCCGGATTCGATGGTGTTCTTACTATTATGGATATTGACAGCAAAAAATACTGGCAGTCAGATCAAGTGATGCGATTATATCCTGATCATAAAGGAAGAAACAAACATTCATATAATGAATTGAATAAATTATGAAACAAATAACAATTGAAATACCCAAAGGTTTTATGAATACTGGTGTTACAATAAATAATAATTTTATTGCTGATACAAATGATAGTTCTAATTGGGATACATTAAAATTTCCTTTACCTAAACCTGATGGTAAATGGGTGATTTTTAATATAAAAGAAAAGGTTGTTACACTTGTTGATGTTAGTAAAATATAAATGGATTTAAACATCATAAATAACGCAAATTTTTTCTATCAACTGAAAGGGTTCAAATATATTGATTCACCATGGCTTGTTTGTGGGTCTGCTATAGATACTACTACGCCGTCTAAATCAGAAAGATTTACTATAAAAAACAAATTTCTTGTTGGTTCAGGTGAACAATCATTTATTGATATGATTATCAATGGTAAATTAGAACCTGGTCGATATTGCACTACAACACCATGTTTTCGTGATGAAATAGAGGATGAATTACATCAGATATATTTTATGAAAACAGAATTGATTGACACATTTGATGTGAGTCAAAATTCTCTTCAAAGAATAATTTCTATATGTAAAGAATTCTTTGAAACATATACAACAGTAGATATCATAAAAACTGATAGAGATCAATTTGATATCATTGATAAAAAAACCGAAATTGAATTAGGATCTTATGGAATTAGAAATACAAGAGAATTCTCTTGGATATATGCAACAGGTGTGGCTGAACCAAGACTTTCAAAAGTATTATCAAAAAATAATAAACCTGGTTACCATAATAGTTTTATACCAAAAGGCCAGCTTGGTGAATTCAGTAAAATACAAGAAGAGTTTGAGGAATTTAAAGAGACAGTGCTAAATGATAACAAAGTAACCTCTTTATGTGAACTCTCAGATATGATAGGGGCTATAGAATTATATCTGAATAATAAATTCCCTGGAGTTAAAATAGATGATCTTATTAAAATGAAAGATTTAAATCGTAGAGCTTTTGAAAATGGAAAAAGATAATGGAAAATAAAATACAAGTAAGTTTCGAGTGTAACATATCTGGTATCAATAGAAGAGTTGATTTGCTAATTGATAATCCAGATGGTAAAGATTTAATGGTTTCCGAGATTCAAGATGTTATAAAGCAAATTAAACAATCTATGAAATTGACACTTCCTGATATTGAGTCTGTGAAAGTTCGTTATAACGAAGATCCGGATGATTATGATAAAGATTATATTAGTCTGATAGGAAAATGGAACTAGTAAAAATAACTCATCGAGATTCATGCAAGACTTATGCTTTGAAACGAGTAGGATTATCACATATTATTGATATGAATAATGATACGCCAACATTAAAGGATGTATGGGAGTCTGCACTGTTTGAAGAAATAAGAACACCAGAAGTAGGTTGTTTATTAATTTGGAAATACTCTAAGGGAGATGATGGTTATTATTCACCACATGAAATAGATGAATCTGGAAGAATTATCTATGTAAAAAGATTCGATTACGGACATATTGGAGTATTTGAATCTGGTAATATGGTTTCTGATGTGAGCTGGGAAGAAGGCTGGGGAGCCATGATTCGTTTAAGAAAATATACTGACTTAACAATGCCAAATATAATACTAAAACTAAAAACTACTAATGTATCATAAATTTACCTTTTTCTATCAGTCGTTTTCGCCTTTTTCTCAGTGGTATAAAAAGGATTTCAATATAAACAGCATTACTTTCAATTGCTGTGAACAATATATGATGTATTGTAAAGCAATGCTTTTTGATGATACCGAAACGGCTAAAGAAATTTTAGAAACGGAGGAACCAAGAGACCAAAAAGCTTTAGGTAGAAAAGTTAAAAACTTCGAACAGATTACTTGGGACCTATTCAAACAAGATATTGTTTACAAAGGTAACTATGCTAAGTTCGCACAAAATCCAGATATCAAGAAATATCTGTTCGCAACTTGTAATACAACAATTGTAGAATCGTCGAAGTTCGATAAAATATGGGGAATTGGGATAGGTATAGATGATCCAGCGAGGTTTGATATAAGGAACTGGGATGGTGAAAATCTTCTTGGCTACGCTCTTACTTTAGTAAGAGAGGATATTCTTAAGGAAGAAAAGGCTGTTCAAGTTATAAATGATATGTGGAAAACCATTACTGGTGATGTTTATCTAAAAGATTTTACTTGCGGTCTATCTGATACTAATACAGAAGTTTTAAATGAACTCAGCTTGCATTATCAACAAATAACAATAGAGAACAAAGATGAAAATGATGAAGGAGTTTCAATACTTTCACTTATGTCAACCTGGACAGATCTATTAGTGAATAAAAGACTTGTTGCTCTTACTGACGGTGGTAAAAGTAGAAAGATTGTTGGTTGGAAGATTATGGAAGACTACTTCTCTTATCCGTTTATATTTAAAATATGAAAATTCTATTAACTATATTATCTGCTTGGTTATTTATTAAGATGTGTGAAACTTCTTTTAATGATATTGAACCTATTAATATGAACGGTTCTCCTGACTCAGGATTTCAAAAGCTTGGCGATATTTATACTTGTCCTAATAGAGAAGGACATGAAAAGGTGATATTTGCACCAGTTGAGTTTTTAGATTCTAATAGTATTGTTGCAACAGGAAAAATTGTTGATATCGAAGGTGATGATTACATAATAGAATATGAAAGTGGTGAAATGGTGTTTAAACAGTTGAATAGAAATCATATCAAATGATATATTTTATATACAAAAGTAGTCAAAATATTTAATAAGTAAAACACTTATTTTTGATATATACAGTATCAAAAACGATATAATATTTAGTGCAAATAGTAACGATAAAGAAACAACAAAGTATATTTAATGATATTAGATTTATAGAGCAGTATAGTTCAGTTGTAAGGTTTACGTATAATAGAATTATAAAGGATAATATAATTAAAGCTTCGGAATTAGAACATATAGTGAAATCAACTATGAATAATATTGAACTTTTAGATGCTTCTTTCATTAAGTGTGCAGTCAAAAAGGCTTCTGAGTTAAATAGAGATGAGAAAATTTACTTCGGTTCAAAAAAAGAGTTCTTCAATAAAAAATATCATAGAAAAAATACTTACAACAAAAATACTCCTATATCAGTTAGAGGTGAAACATCAAAAGAGAGAAAAGGAAACAGAAAAGCTACACTTGATATCTTAAATAATATGGTGATATTCAAGCCTAAGAAAGGCATCCAGTATGAGATACCATTACAGTTATCAAAAGGTGAAAAAAATAATCTTTATAAACTACAATTATTATGTGAAGAAGGTAAAGGTTATTTCAATTTTATGATTTCAGAAGACTCTATCTGGATCAGTTACGATCCTTCTTTAATATCTGAAACAGTATATGAATCTAAGAAGGATAGATATTTAGGCCTGGATTTAAATCCTAATTATATAGGACTCAGTATTATGGATATCAATCATAACAATAAAGTAGAAGTTTATAAAGAGATCATTGATTTAAGAAAGTTGAATGAATCAAATACTAATAAAAAGAACTATGAAACAGTAACTATATCAAAGCATATAATAAGTCTTTGTAAACATTATCATATTGAGTGTGTGGGTTTAGAAAACTTAAATATGAAATCTAAAAATCATAAGAAAGGTAAGAAACTTAATCGTTTATTGAATAGTTGGAATAGAAATTCCTTCGTGAATAATTTGAAGAAAAGACTTACATTAAATTCAATAAAATTTAAAGAAGTGAGGCCCGAATATAGCTCTTTTATAGGACAGTTAGAGAATCCATTAGATTATGACTCAGTAGCTGCTTCAAAGGAAATTGCTTACAGAAGTTTTCTTCTAAGCAAAGGTTTGAATGAATATAATAGTATAAACAGAGAATGTATGAATCTTGTACCTACCCGTTGGAAGGAAATGGTACCTGAGGTTTTCACTACATTTAAAGACTTATACTACACATTCAAAAAAAAGAAACTCTTATACAGTTACAGAGTTCTCTATGATTCATCCCATAGTTCTTCTAGCTTAAATTCTTATCGGTCTATGGTAGATCTGATAAGATTATAAGTAACTGTTAGGTGAAGATGATTTTAGTACTTTACCTTGTGAGAGTGCTGTATTTAATGGTGTATTTTATACTGATCAAAACGGTAATTTACATGAAGGCCGGCCTTGTTAAACAAAAAAAAGCAGCTTAGTGCTGCATTTCGTTAGTTTTGCTCATATGTTTTTCCCAAAAAGCATCAAATGGTAGTCTGTTATAATCATTCATTCCGGATTCATTCATGAAATCACAGGACTCTTGTATGGTATCAAGATAGTATTTTTCTTCCTCTAATGTTAAATTATTTCTTTGTGCAAAATCATCAATAATATTATGTATAGGTGTATGAATACCATTATCATTCTGAAAACAGCATAAATAGTGTGATTTAATACCTTTTAATATAATAGGTTTCATAATATTTTGTTTGGTTAATTCTATTAACGGATTTTCCATAGTAATTGTTTCATTTAATAATATAATTTTTGGGCTTCCTTCATCTTTAGTATACATTTTCTTATCTAAAATTGTTGCTATATCTATTTTTAAAGGGTTTTTAGCTTTTACATAAAGTATAATTTTGAATTCTGATTTAAGAAAATATGCATACACAGAATCTTCCAAAGATAAGGATTTATCTTTTTTTAACTTATCTAAAAGTTTAATAAATAACATATTAAACGATTTTAGACTCAACTTTGTTCTGTCTTTTACTCTTATTAACATATTATGATCACTATTATGTGTCCATAATATATCAATATCATTATATTTTATTATAAAACCATTTGAGTCATAAATGATAGTTTCAAATGATTCAAAGGTCTTTAGAAAATTAAGCTTTTTCATCTTTTATATATTGTTTTTTAGATATGTTTTGCTAGATTTGTTCTTATGATACTTTTCAAAGATATACAAGTTACAAATTTTGACGACCTTTATAATGTCGCTCCACAGGCTGTTCAACAAAAATTGAATGATAATAAGGAATTGCGTGAAAATCCAATTCATCATCCCGAATTAAGTGCCTTTGAACATATAAAAATCGTAACAGACCGGTTATTTGATACTAATGATGTGAATCTAATACTTGCTGGGTTATTTCATGATATTTGTAAAAAAGAAAGTGCTGTGGCCAGAGAAGATAGTGAATATTTCCTTTGTAAGGACCATGAAAAGAAAGCTGTTGATTTTACATTAAGACACACCAATTTTATTCATAGTTTCCCTGGTGCCGATTTAGGTAAGATCCTTTGGATAGTTAATGAACATATGCGAATCAAAGTTATCCAGGATATGCGAGGTCAGAAAAAGAAAGAGCTCATCAATAATATATGGATTAAAGATCTTGTAATATTCTCTAAAGCTGATAGGATGACAATAGAATGGAATTATCCTTTATTATTGACAAAGTTAGAGGCTTACAAAAATGATCCACATAATTTAGTGGTTAGTCCAAGTATAATAAAGAACATGAAAAAGGCTGATTAATCTAATCAGCCTTTTTCATAATTGTTAAAACAAATCCATAAATTCATCAATTATAGAATTCATATCCTTAGAAGATTCTGCTTCTCTTTCTTTATATTCTTTACTAACTTTTTTAGATTTTTTCTTCTTTTCTTTCTTGATAACATCTTGTTTCTGAGTTTCTATAAAATCATTAGAAGTCATCCATTTTCTGTGTTCTAAAGAAAGAACTTCTTCATCCATCTGTATAATGAAATAACTATGAGTAGATAGTACTATTTGAGCACCATTACTAACGGCCTTTTTAATAGCTTCTACGACCTTTAATTGACTTCTGATAGATAATCCAGCTTCAGGTTCATCAATGAATATTATTGTGTCCTTAGCTTCTTTTAAACCCAATATAAAAGGTAATAAAGCTTCGCCATGGCTTTGGAATTTACTTTGTAGTATTGTCAAAGGATCTTTCGAATGCTCAATTGATTGTACAACTCTTGGATTATCTTTTTCAGTATCAAAGAAGAAAAAACTTACTGGACCTGTTGTCTTTATATCAACTTTAGGGTTGATTTGTTTTGTGAGTATTTGTAACAAAGTACTTTTTCCAGCAGATTGATCTCCAACTAATAAATTTAATCCAGGTTTAAAAGTAAATGTTTCACCTTTATCAAAACAAATATAATCTTCGAGAAATTCTACACTTGTTAAGTATAATCCTTTATTTAGTTCTTTTTCCATTATTTATTTTGTATTGATAATAACATCTTAATATATTCTATAGCGAATAGTATAGCTATATCCAAAGCTTTATGCTTAGATTTTATGCCATCCCTATAATATGTTTCCCATAAGCAAGATGAGGATGGAAGACCAGAATAATCCATAGGATAAATAGAACTTGTCCATAGTTGAGCATCTCTTGAAAATTCAGAACGGATTTCTAGTTTCCATTTTTCTTCAAACCAGGTAATAATTTCTTGTCTTGTCGGTGCTGATATAGTTAATTTATTACAGTTAGAATTTCTTCTAGCAATAAAATTACCTAAAGTATCGTGAAAACACTTTGATTCACTACTTGAAAACATAACATCTTTTAATTCTTTACAATTTTTACGAAAATATGTTATACATGGTTCATTAAACCCTATCTCCATGATAGCAAAAGCAATATCATATGAGACATAAACTTTTTCTATGTCTTCTGATTTATTTTCCATTCCTGATACAATTTATTAAATTCTTCAATTCTACTAAGATGATTAAATGCTATATCATCACTAATTATTTTTGGTATTGCGTCAATAGGAAACCAACCTAATGCTGATACTTCTCCATCAACAGCATTCTTGGAAGAAATTTCTGGATAGGTATCTGTTTCATTCAAATCTAAAACTATACCATAATGTAGAGAAATATTTTGAACATCACCTATTGGAACTGTTTTAACCTTCCAGGGATTGTCCATATGATCAAATTTAATATGATTTGAAAAATCGTCCAGATAAACACCGGTTTCTTCCCAAACTTCTCTTTTCGCTGCTTCAGTACCATTTTCATCCCAATCTAAGTAACCACAAGGAAGATTCCATTTTCCTATACAGTTTGGACTAGCTGGCCCCCTCTGTCCTAATAGAACCCAGATCTTATTTTCGAATAATATCAGAACTGTTGTAACAACAGCAACAGATCTTGATATCCATATTTCCCGGCCATCAACATTGAGACATTCGTTTTCTCTATTTGTAAATCTTTTAATCATTAAAAAATGTAATATATTTTGAGAAATAATTTGAGTTTGGATAACATCTTTCAACTAAATGTTCTATATCAGAACCACATGTACCAAGAATGACTCCATCGAATCTAATAGACTCATCGTTTAATTTTTCTAACTCTTCTTCAGAAAAATTATCCTTTTTACTGTATAACACTTCTAAGTAGTTAAGATATCCTTTAACTATAAAATAACAAAGCACTGGTTCTAACCAGTATTCAGGTTTCATGTGATCATTTGAACCTTCGGATTCAGGATTTCGATATAAATATTCCCAAAATATTTGTTTAGATAAAGGATCTTTATCTATAATAGGAATTATATCAAATGTTAATAGATCTGTATATTTGTTTACTTCATCTTTTAATCCACAATAATATGATCCAAGTGCTTCACTTAGTTCATCTACTCTGGAAATATCTATTTGAAATTTCTCAGCGTAATCTTTTAATTTATTTACAATCACAAAGTTCATAAGCAGCAAATATATCTTCTACGTTTTTACCATTAATATCAAAATAAGAAACCCGGTAGGTTGCTCCAGATTTCTTTACAAATATTACAACACCTCTTTTAGAAGGTTCCGCTGTAAAACAAACTTCTTCACCTTCACTATAGAAGTCATGTTTCTTTTTAGTTTCAGTACAAGCCGAGATTATAATTCCAAGCAACAATGATATAATTAGTTTTTTCATATTTTTAGCATTCAGGAAAAAATTCATATTTATTACATATTTTAGATAATCCAGGCCTACTTCTAAAAGTATTTATGATACCATCAAATTTGTTTCTTTGTTTTTCGTAGGGTTGACCTTTTAATATTTTCCAACCATCTCTTTTAGCTTCAACAATAAGTCTTTTTTCAGCGAATGTGAGTTTTCCTTTTGGAAAATCCGATAGCATTTCTTTAATGTAAAAGGATGAATCACAAGGATAATCTTTTCTTGCTGTTTTTACATTTATGTCTTGAAGAACTTCTATACAACTGCACATAATTTATACTTTACCATGAATTCTATCAATAGCCCAAAAATGATTTAGTTCTTTTGTCTTTTTTTGTATTTCGGTCAGAACTTTAGTTGATAGTTCACCTCTAAAACCGAATCTTTTACTAAAAAACCATACAACATTATTTAGTTGATACAAATTTTTACATGATCTAATCCAGTCTACAATAGTATCCCTGTCAGATTCTTTCATACCTTCATAAGGTTTTATTTCCATAGTTTTTATTCAGCTAGTTCGATTTCTGAAAGACTATGATATGTTTTATGATAACCATTAGTGAATTTTACTTCTATGGTTGTCCAATTCTCACTTGGAGGCCAGAAGTCATTAGATATAGTTGCTGGCTCTAAATCTCTCGAATGTCTTTCTTCTTCAACGGATTTAATTTCCAATTGAACAACTACACGAGCATCTGTCATAACATTGACAATTTTTCCTTTCAATAAATCTGTTAGTTTCATAATTAGCTTTTAATGTACATTTTTCTATCACCAAAACATTCATAATACCAGGCTTGCCATATCATTACCATAGCTAAAGTATCCAATTCACAATAACGTAATAGACCATCTCGTAAAGCATCACGTTCGGTCTGTCCCATTTCTGTAAACTGCATCATACTATAGGAAACCATTGCTGCCCCTCCGTCGCTTAATTCATCATTACCTGTAATAGTTTCTTCAAGAATATCCATATCAATTCTTTCACCAAATATTTTAGGTAATTTCTTGTATGGACTTTCTATTTTACCGTTAGCATCTTTAGTAAGCCATGTTTGGTTTTTATAGTTCAGACTTTTTATTGTCTTTCCATATATTGGTTTTGAATATTCTTTTTTGAGAAATTTACTTGATTCTAATATGGAAGGTAGAACATATTTGATAGAATTAGATCCGTGGGTACTTGGATGATAGTAGAATCTTTTTACCATTTCGCATAAGTCTACCATATTCCGATCACCAAGCCAAAGTTCTGTTTTATTACTAGATGATGATTTTGTAATTGTTTTTATAAACGCACACAATTCATTCTTATCTTTCTCTTCAGAGTCTTGAATTTGTATGTAGATAGCATTTAATATGCTATTTTCATGATGAGAGTATCTAAAAATTGTACCTTCGTCATTTTCCAATTCAGCTTTCAAGGCTCTTACGAAATCAAAATTAGGAAATTTTCCTGGTTCTGTATTGATCCATTGTCCGGCGTGTTCAACAATTCTTCCTTCTTTTGTTTCTCTTACAATATGATGTGAAAATTGAAAGGCTATTTGTTCATATGGCTTCATTCCTTTATTGAAGGGTATAGCTACAGCAGTTGTTTCAAAATCAATAAAATGAAGAGGGTATTTCCATTGTTTCATTTCATCCTTTAGACTTTCGGTATCAAAATATGGTTTACTATCACCGGTTCTTGATTTTTCTATTTGTAGAAATTGTCTTTCGGGCCTGGATAGTCCAGACTCATCTTTAGGTTCTACTTTTTTATTTTTTGGTATTAAATCATCCCAGTTAAGATCTTCTTGGAAGAATTTACCTTCTCTGATATATTCATCTTTTTTTCTAAAATCCCATACTTCAAGTATAGATGGTTTTTTAAAATCTGCTTCGTTAAAATTAGCGTGTTCTTTCCAGCATTCTTTAAACCCGTTTTTTAAACCCACAAGTTCTTGTTCTGGTTTAGTTTTGAATTCACATCCGTGACATTTAGCACCGATTATACCAGGCATTTTTATGTCAGCTTTATAGTTCTCAGCAACATAACTGATAAAATCTTCGAATTTTTGACCGAATATTAATTCCCGGCCCTTGTAAATATCATCAAGTAAATCATCTACTGGAACTTTAGTTAGTATCTGTTCTCCAAGATCAACATCTATAGGTGGGTTTACTTTAAATTTTCCGTTTTCAGCCTTTATAAGGAACTTTTGATTTAAACCATCAATAGTGGCCATGCTGAATTTATCAGCAAGCATAAGATATGCTTTTATAGTTAAATGTGGGTATGCATTACCAATTACGTGTTTCTGGTAGGCTACATCATAAATATAAGGTTTCCATGGTGTAGATATACCGCTTCGGCTTCTTAATTCGGTGTGTTCACCAATTGTTTTTGCTTTAACTTCTAAAAGTTGTACGTTTCTACCACGTTTTACCAGAATATCAACTCTCACATAGTGTCCATCAAATAAAAAGGCTCCTTCTGTAATAGTAATGTCTTTCTGTTCCATAAGTTCAAGAGTAATATCTATAGCCTTAATGGGATCGGTTTCATCAACATTTATTGATTCTGGGTAATAACATTTAGCTAAGGCTCCTACTTGATAACCACCCCTGGCCAGAGCTTGAAGGAAGTCATCTTCCAGTTTCTTATCATTGTAATCTTTTCTACGATCCGCATAATAAAGCTTTGTAGGGCATTCTGTTGAGAGTTTAAAAAGTGATTTTGTTAAATAACGGGGATTCTCGTATTTTGACTTCATATTTGATTGTTTTAATGCTAATGCAAATATAGTAGAATTCTCAATTAAATATATAAGAAAAGAGTAAAAAGTTTTAGTATGCCACAATCATTCACCTTTGAGAAATTTTTATTGTTAGAAAGTGATCAAAGGGTTCAATATCTAAAAAATGCATTTAAAGATAAAATATCACTAGATATTTTAGATAACATAGTTGAAACTGATCCAACTAGAAATAATATTTATACACAATGGTTAATAAATCAGTATCTTAAAAAAGCTATTGATGTTCAAGATTTGCCTGAAATATATAAATTTCTTGTACAATATGATTCGGTTAAATTGAATCTACCCGTTGAAGATCGTGATATTTTGAAAATATTCAAACTACAACCAGGAGTAAGATTTGATAATCAACCCAGTGTTAAATTGTTTCGTGATAAAATAACAGAAATACTTGCTGGGAAAGGTCTTGATATTAATGGTAATTTTATAGGTGGTCAAATTATTAAGAAATATGCACCAAATAGATTTTTAGTAGTTGTTAAGAATAAAAACTACTGTATAACAAAAGCCGTTGAATCTGGATGGTGTCTAAGAACAGATGATTACGCTGAAAAATTTACTCAAATTAATACAGGTATATTTTTGATGGAAGATGGTGTAGCTCAAGTAGCCTGTGATTATAACCAACAGACTAAAGCCGTAGTTGATATACAAGGTAGGTTTAATAAACCATGGGAAGCAAAATATGATAGAGCTGTGATAGACATCTTAAAATATTTTGGTGTTATCACTGATATTAATTATAATAGACAAACTTTCTGGACTATTTACAAAGAAAGAGAATCCTTCAGGCATATGGTTGACTCTTTGTCTAATCTACAATTTTCAAAAGAAAAAATCATGTTCCTTCGTAAAAAAGGAATCCCTTATAATTTTACGCCTGAAGAATTACAAAACTTAACACCTTCAGAGAAGTTAGAACTTAATCTTCCTTTAACCGAAGAAGAAACTAAATCTCTTTCTGTAGCAATTAAGTATCTTAATGGTATAGAATTAACTGAAGAAGATAAACATAGGCTTAAAGGTACTGTATTAGGTAAAGTTTTAGAAATTATAAAAGATGATTTAAATACAGACGCTATAAAGGAATTGTTTCCTGAATCTGATATGCCTTCTCGTAAAGTTATTGTTGATGAAGATGGTATTGGTGTAGAATATAAATCAGCAGCATCTTTTTATGAAGATGTATATGGTATTTCTGATAGTTCAAGTTTCTGGTTATATATTGATGAGTTTAATTCTTATGAGAATCATGATAGTACCGAAACTGAAGAATATGCTGAAAGCTATATTGGACAAAAAAATATTGATTTATTAAAAGAAATATTTACTATTATAAATCGTGAAGGTCTAACAAATGCAAAAGTTAATACAGATACAGGATATGAAAATGAATTTGAGAATAAAGCTATAGTTAAGTTTTTTGAAGATTTTCATTCTGAATTGAAATCTTATACATTAGATGATTTATTTCGAGATATGTATTATGAAGCGGATGAATTAATGAAAGCAGAACAACAAAGATTAAAAAATATGTTACCTTTAGGTGTATTTAATCAAGGTAGTAGTTGGAGAAGTTATGTTTATGATTATGATTCGGTAAATGGACTAGCTGTTAAATGGGATGAGTTTGCTAAATTTTTAGGTAAATATAAAAGCGATATTAAAACTCTTAAAAGCATTTTTAATAATAAACCAGTTATTGATGCTGATGATGTGATCTTTGGTGGTATAGATTTAGATGAAAATTTCTCATCTTATCATTATACACAACAAGTTAATCTGGCTCCTTTACAAGAAAAAATGTTTGAAAATCTTTCTGAATTTTTAGATACTTTAAATGATCCTTCATCTTTGGATAATGCTGAATTAAAAGAATATATCAGTTCTATAAGTAAATTAAATAGTACATTAAAAGATTTAGGTTTTGATGAACATAAAGAGGCAACAAAAAATGGTATTAAGATCAAAGTCACTGAACTGAATATAGAAGATCCAGATAACATTAAAGTGAAGATAAAACGTACTGAACCAAACGGTAAAATTGAAGTAGGATATGTTAAAATAGAAAACCTTTATAAGTATTTTCAGAAGACATTATTTGAAAAGAAGTTCTTTAAATCTTTAGATGATTTTATAAAGGAATCAAAAATACAAAAAGGAAAATAGTTTATTCTATTTCCTTTCTATACTCTTCAATATCGAATTCAAATGTTTTGAAGTTACCTGAACCATATTTTTCTTCCATCCATTTATAAGCATCCTTTATGGTATCTTCACCAAATTTTGTAGAGGGCACAAATTGTATATCCGTTGACCAGTCTTCACCTTTATCCTTAGTTTTAATCATTACAATAAAATCTACATCTGCTGGTCTTTCCTTTTTAGTTGTAAAACTTCCTAATACTACGACCTTTTCGATATCAATAACAGTTGATATTTTAGAAACTAGGTCTTTTGATTTTAACCAAATAAAATCTCTATATTCTTTGTCTTCCATAAAATTTTTTGTTGTGTTTTTAGCATCAGCTTATATTTTGAATATATAAGTAAAATATGTTATAACAAAAATGGCCACACCACCAATTTTTAAATTTGTAGAGGTTCAGTTTACAAAATTATCTAATCAAGTTGATACTTTTATACAAACAACATACAATAAAAGTAGTTCAGTACTTTCCCCGGCGGATCCATTTGGTCATATTTTAAAAGCTGTAGAGGCAATTTATCAACAATCTAATGTTTATCTTAAGAATATTGTAGCACAATTTGATATTAAAAAATCAAATAAACCTCAATTTTTATGGTTTGCTTCAAGGATAGCAGGACATGATCCAACAAGAGGAATATCTGCTACTGGTACATTAAGATTACAAATAAAACCAGATCAAACAGTTGAAGATGATATTCCTGGTGGACAAATTACAATTTTTAATAAAACCAGATTAACAAATAAATCTAACGGTAGAATATATTTTGTAGATATGGGTGGCGTAGATTCGTCCAAATATACAATAGTTGCTGGTCAAAGTTTCTATCTTCCTCTTGTTCAAGGAACAATGGAAACACAAACGGTTACAGGTACCGGAGCAAAAAATCAAAGTTTTTCTATTAATGTTCCAAGTAATAAATTTATTGAGAATTTTAGAGTTACTGTAAGTGTAAATGGTGTAGTTTGGGCAAAAAAAGATTTTGTTGATTTATTAGCTTCCGAAAATGCTTGTTGTGTAAGAACAGGTATGACTGGAGGTCTTGATGTTTATTTTGGTAATGGTAATATGGGTGCTATACCACCTTTGGCAGCAACTATAGTTGTTGAATATCTTCTTACTGATGGTTCATTAGGAAATATACCTTCTATAAAAGATAATGATTGGACTTTTACAGATGATGCTTATGATGCCTATGGTAATACAATAGATGCTACAAATATATTTGACATATACATTAACGATGAAATAAGTCTTGGTGGTGATGGTGAATCTATAGAATTTACAAGAGCTATATTACCAATGACATCAAAGAATTATGTATTAGCTACACCAGAACAGTTTATGTATACTTTACAAAGACTTGGTATATTTTCTCAAGTATATGCTTATACTACACCAAGAGGTATAACAAATGAAAATGGTGTTATTACAGATGATTCCGTTGTTTATCTTTTTTTAGTTCCAGATATAAATATTTATTTACAAGGTACAGGTTTTAGTTATTTTGATATAGATATTACAGCATTTTCTTTAACTGATGCACAAGAATTACGTATAATGGAATATTTAAAGATAATGGGTACTATTTGTATTGGTACAAGTATAGTAATAAAACAACCAGTAATTTTAAATTATGTTATTCATATTTATCTTTATATTTATGATGATGCTATAGAGGACAATATAAGATCTCAGATATTGCAGGTATTGAGTAGTTATTTTTTAACAACTAACCGAAGAGATCGTATACCAAGATCTGATGTTATAGGTGCTGTTGAAGCTATAGATGGTATTGATTCCGTAGATGTACAGTTTATATCAGCTGCTAATGAAGCTTATCATTTAGCCTATACTAATTATGTTGAATCACTAATTTTAGCTCAACCTACTATAGATCCTACTACTATTATAATGCCTGGTTATGATCCGACTACAGTATTAGGATTAGATCCACAATTTGGTGATATCGTAATTAATCAGGACGAATTACCAATTATACGTGGTGGTTTTACAGATAGAAACCAAAATACTTATAATGAAATACCTACTACTAAAGGTTTAAGTTCTGTAAATATACACTATACTGGTGTAATAAAAAGAAGATTGACCATATAATGAAATACATCCAAACATTTGAAAGTTTTGAAGATTCTAAAGCTGTATTTTATAGCTGTGTAAAAGAACCTATACTGTTCAATAATTTTATTGAACAAGAAGTTTATAAAAATAGTAAATTTACACCTGAAGATATATTAAGATGGATGGAAAAATATTTCTTAACTCTTGATGATAAAGTAGTTTGGGTTTCTCCTGACAAAGATATGTGTTACCGATTTAATGATACAGAAACTCAGGAAATAAAACATTACACTTTAAGTGATGGGTTTATAATCCCTGAGTCTGATGATTCTAACAATGGATTTCTTATGATCCTACGAGACTGTTTGTCTCAAAATTAAGAGTCGTTGATTCTTTTGTTTTTGTGTCAAAATAAGATAGTATGATTTGATCTTTATTATCTATATTGATATGTTTTATCTTAATATCTTGAGCATATTCTACATGTTTTTTAAGACTTAATTTTAAATACTTCATCAATTTAAAAATCTTGAATCCTTCAATAATTTTAGAAATATTAAAGAATATAATTACAATCATGATCAATAGTGGCGAATATGCTTTGTTGTATATGAAATATGGTATCAATGCTGATGCTAAAAATATACTTATAAATCCGGCATAGAAAGAAGCTAGTTTCAGCGATTTTGTTATTTTCCAACAAATAGATGTTAATACATGACCACCATCCATAGGTGCTATAGGTAACATATTAAAAGTGAACATAACAAAATTAGCAAGTGTAAAAAAGACAGCAAAATTATTACCTATTTTATTAACGTCTGGTAAATTATTAAGATCAATGAATAGTAATCCTATCAAGAAGAAACATAAATTTGTAGCTGGTCCGGCAATAGCTATTATAAATGTATGTTTTGGTTTTGTCCAAACCGATGATGATTGTGCCATACCACCAAAAAAATGTAAATATATGGTATCAGTGATATAACCATAATGTCTACTGGCAAATACATGACCGAATTCATGTATCAACACTAAAGTGAAAAGTGTTATAAACATTTCTAAACCGTATATTATCTCATAGTATTTACCAGTGATGATATGTGGTATTATAAATGTTGACATTATTAATAAAATAGACCAATGTATTTTTATATCGGTTTTGAATATTCTAAAGTTGAGCGTTTTAAACATGTTAGTCGTTCCAGTTAGTTGTTGGTAATAATTCATCAAAGGATTCTCCTTTAGATAGTTTTTCTCTTACAAAAGCCCAATCTTTATTTGATAGGCCTTTTTTCCAGTTATCCCAATGGCTATACCATCTTCTGTATTCAATGCTGGAGAATTGTTTGTCGCCTTTCTTTTCGTATAATTCTGTAACACCAAAACGTTTGACTGTAGTGATTAGATAGTTGTGGCGTTCACTTACTTCTTCCATATCTTTTTGTACTTTTATAACATCAGCTGGCTTAATTTCTCTATTGATAAATTTAAGACCCATATGATGGATATAAGCAGCGGATTCTTCAATCATAAAATAAATTACCTGTTCAGGTGATTTATCAATAAATTCTTTATATTCTTTAGTAATCATATACCTTTTATACAGCTATTACGAAAAGTTTAGGATATACTATATTTGTTACTCAGGTAATAATCTTCTTCCTCCTTTTGTTTGGAAAGATTTATTTCTTTACCATTCAAATATCTGTGATAAGCCACAAGAATATGATGTGACATATTATCTGGATGCGTAATCCCAGACTCATTCAAAATAGTTTTAAGAGGTGACTCATACCATAAATTATATAAGTTCCGGATCATTCGACCAAGGAAATTATGTTCCATGATTGCTGCACCATATTCATTAGTAATGTTTTTAAACACTTCTTTTGATTTTGGTAAATCCTGAAATACATTGTCAAGATCTGTGAAACACTCTTCAAGAGTGGTTGGTGTTTTAATTGCTTCCATTATTTTACATTATATTCTTTTTTGACTAATTCTGTGTTAATATCTTTTCCTTTTACGAATTTTTCAATCCATATTAGTTTTCTTTCAAGACGACCTTTACCAACAACTTGTTGTCTCCAGTGTGGCCTTACAAGCCAGTGTAAAGTCTTTACTTCATTTTTACGACCTGTTTTATTACTAAGACTGTTATCATAACTTCTATCAATGGTAATAGTGTCACCAACAGATTTGAAATTAATTTTAGAAAATGGTGCGTCTTGTGCTTTTTCTAAAGGTGTTCTAGCTTTTGTATTGTATTTAGCTTTTACCGGGTTTATATCAGCATTTGCTGAGTTTATATAAAGAATACTGTTACATACAAATTTAAATACTTCTTCAACGTAAGGTATAGCATCTTCCTGTCCGGAAATTATGAATTTATTAATATGGTATTTAATTGTTTGGAAAATATCTTTACCCTCTTCAATTACAAAATTACAAAAGAATTGACTTTGCTTTTCAAAATTAATAGGATTTCCTGATAATATTAAAAGCTTTACCAATCTAGCATTATCTTTAGCTGTATATGTTTTTTCAGACATAGTTAAGTCTTCACTTATGTTTCGCATAAAAACATATACACCAGATACTGACATAACTCCACCTCTTATATTATTCATTTTAACCGTAGTATTATATGGAAAATGAAGATATATACTTTCTGCTGGTAATCTTAGAAAATAACCATCGACTTTTTTAATGTCTGTATCAATTAGTTTTTGTGTAATATCTGACTGAAATCTAAATAATTGTTTCTCTTTACAGAAATAATAAGTATGTAATATGTAAGATTGAAAAGATTTCATATCATTTACTTGAATAATTAAATTTCTAATATGTAAATCGTGAACAAACTCAGCAAAGAATTCATCGTCAAGATCTTCAAGAGCATTACCATTTATTTTTGCGAAGTTTTCAACGGCTTCCACTAAATCTACTTTGAATACTTTTTTTATGTATTCTGTGTAATATTCATAATTCGATTTTATAACTCTTTCTATTTTTTGTTGCATAAGTATTTTGTTATGATTATACAATAGGTCTGTAAAGTAAGTAAAATTTTTGAATATTTGCAACTTTTATATTCAAAAAACTCTAAAATTTTTTGGAGCCGGAAATAGCACAATATATAGATTATAACAACTTATAAATCAAATGGCTTTAGAAAAAGACAGACAAATACCTGAATTATACAATCTTAAACATATGCAAGACAATCTTCCATATAGACATTTTCCGTATGAAGATGTGATTCTTCAGAATTCAACAACACCATATTTACAGAAAAATCCTGTTATGTATGGTTTTATTTTAAGTCTAGAGAAGATAATTACTCTTATGATAGAAAAAAATGTTGTAATGCGTAACTATTTTAATTTCACTGTTAATAAGTATTATGATGATCACTGGGGTTAATAAGTTATATTTTTAGATAAACTATTTTCGATTACAATATATAAATAATAAAGATTATAAATCAAGTATGAGCGATAACGCAAAGGATAATGAAGTTAAATTATATGGTAAGGTAGCCAAACTTCCAAAAAATGCTAATGTTGTAAGTTTTATGGAATCTATAAAAATTCCTAAAAATAAACTTTGGTATATCCTTGTGGAGAATCAGGATAATGAACTTCATGCGATAAAAGTTAATGATGCTGAAGAAGCATTTAAAATGAATGCGTTTGTTGTTGAATTGAAAAAACATTACATTCTTTATTTTCGTGAGAAGAAACAAGATAAATTAGTTGATTTAATTGAAAAAATTCAAATAGTTGGTAATGATAAGTTCAGCCTTATAAAAAATATACCTAAAGTTAAGATCAACGAGAAGATGTTGATTACTAGAATCACAGAAGACTTAATTCGTCTTCTACAGGACGAAAAAGGCTCATAAAGAGCCTTTTTTATTTTTAAATAAATTTACCCATTCTAATATATAATTCAAACCGTATAAAATAGATGGGCTTCCTACAATTTCCAAAAGAGATAAAAATAGTTAAAGGACAAGATATAGAAATAAAATTGTCTGGTAATTATCCTAAATTATTTTATGCTAGAATAATAGTACAGAATAATATTTTTAATCTTCCAGAGGATATATTAACCATAGAAAATGGTTTAATTTATAAAGGTATAGCTGATATACCTGGTGTTTGTATACTTGATATTGAACAGGTATGGGGAGCTGAATTAGATCCAAGTTATGATTATATTTGTAATATTACTATTGAAAATATTATTGAACCAGATACTATTACTAAAGAAACCAAAGTTCCCGAAGTTTTACAAGTTGAATATACTTTAATTGATACTATACAAGAACCAAATCAAAATAGTTATGATTTTGATGGATTTCTTACAAAGTCACTTAAGAAAAATATTAATCCAAATGATAATTCTGTATCAATAGTTATAAAGTCCGATATATCACAGACTTTAAGTTTAAAAACATCTGATTGTAAATTAGATAAAACAACAGTTGAATTTAAAAATATTAATGAACCAACATCAATATTTTTTACCTTCCCAAAAATATTAAATAAAGGTTTAATTTATGGACTTAAACTAAGTTATCTTAGTAAAGTCGTAAATATTATGTTACCAGCAGGTATATTTTTAAATAGTACTGATTGGAAGGAGGATCTTTTGAATCAACTTCTTCTCTTGTCTGAATTGGATCAGTTAGAATGGTCTTGGGTATGGGAAAATAACAAATTACATGCCACAGCATCACAATCTTATCATGGATATAAAGTTGAATGGTTAACATCACCTGATATAAATTTATCGAATAGTTTTTTTTCTGAACCATATTCAGACGATACACAAATAGTACAATTATATTTAGGTAAAGATAATTATTGGATAGAAAAAACTATTACTTTAGAATTAGACAGTACTTATAAAGCGAAAAATTCTAAATTAGAACTTAAGCTTTTTAATACTACCAACGAAATATTTATAGTACCACAAACAACAGTATTGATAGTTAAAGAAATTAATCGAATATATTTCACACTTAATTCAGTATTATCAACAGATTTTAATGGAACCTTTAATATAAAATCAAATACATTAAAAAAATGGTCTGATGTCAAATTATTAAAAGACACTATCAATATATCAGCTGGTAATACAACTGATTATATTGAGATACAAACATTAAAAAATAAAGTTGGTAAATTTGAACTAATCTTTGAAGCTGATCATAAAAATATGCTTCAACAAAAATGGTGTTTTGAAATACCATCTAAACCTATAGTAAAAAATAAAAGGGTTGTTGAATTTATATTTACTACTTTATATAAAAATGATACGATTTTTATATACGCAACACCTAAACAAGTTATTGAATCAGCAGAAACTGTAGATGTTATTATAGGTACAGATAAAATTAGTTTGTCTTTAGAGCCAGGATTTAAAACAGCTATAATAAAATATAGAAAGATTGTAATTGGACTATTACAACTATCATTAAAAATAAAAGATAAAAGTTATTCTGTACTTGCTTATGATGATACAATGCCTGTTAAATTACTTAATATTGGTGGTTTATGGAAGTTATCTAAACCTTTACCTATAGAGGTTATGATGTTAGAGAATGATGATAAATTCACATTATTAAGTACAGGTCAAAGTTGGTTACCAGGGCTTGATACCAATACGACAAAAGTGTCTTTTAAAACATCATCGGGACAATTAATTTTTTCTCAGGAAATAAATAAAATAATAAATCCTCCTGTTATACAATTAAAAATTGTTAATAACACTGTTATTGTAGAGACTAATTATTTACCATCACAACCAATACATTTTACTTTAAATTGGAATTATGATATAATACAGGATAAGATTAATATGGGTGAAAAAAATTGGTACAGAGTTCTTAAGAGTGGACAACATTCTTTCAAACTAACATCAACTGATGTAACTGTTATTAATAGTAAAATTGATGTTTGGATATAATAAAGGGACAATAGCATTTTGTATAGATAATTAAAATTCTAGCCACAGAGTGAATATTTTTGTAGTATATTGCCATAATAGAAAAAAGTTTGATAAGTACGCCAAAGTTAATAGGATTCGAAACAAATATGTTTTAGATATACCAAAGTTAATGAATGAGGATAAAATAAATCCTGATGATCCAGAAGGTATGCTTTATCTCAAAGTCATCATTCTTAAAAAAATACAATTGGCTCAAGAGAAAAAAAGAGATATTTATTATCTTCCAAATTTTTATTCTCATAAATTTCAAACAGAATCCTTACTTACGTTAAGACGAGTATTAACCCAAAAAGATTTATTTAATTTACTTATTTTTCATCAAGAGTTTGAAAAACAACCAGAATTAATTCAGGAAGTTATTCAGTACATATCAGATTTCGATAACACACAGATTATTGAAGATTATTAGAAAATTATTGATAATCTGAAATTTTTTATATATACACCAAACCAAATAATCAAAGAATGAACTACCTTCTTACACAGGAGCAATTTGCTTTTCTCAACAGAAATAAAGATATCATTTTAACATCCGAAAAATACGATTCCATTTTTTTATTAAATGGTAAAATTTACTCAAAGAAAATAGCCAGCGAAGTAATCACTGAATCCGTTGCTGGTGTTCTTGGAAATATTGGTGATTGGACAAGTATGGGTATAGAATCCATTGCTGATATGGTTGATGGTTGGGATGTAAAGGACTGGCTACACTTAGGTGTCGATGTTTTAGCTGTTGTTTTGGGTGTTATTTTTCCTGGTGTTGGTGACAAAGCTGTTGAAGTTGCTCATTTGATTTGGTGGGGTTTTGAATATTATGATGCTGATCAAGCAAATAATGATTCTGACAAAACTGAAGCAGCATTAAATATGGCTGCAATATCTATGCTAGGACTTGTCTTTCCTGTAGCTGGTGCAGCAGCAATGACTGTTCTTAAAGCACCTTTTAAAATAATGGGGAAAGTAGTTGGTGCACTCAGTAAATTTGGTGGAAATGGTATAGCAAGTAAAGAAGTATCATATGCTGTAAAACAAACCGTAGGTAAAGATTCTGTAACACATTTTATGACAAAAGCTCAACTAGATGCTTTTGCTAAAGCTGAACCAGAATTATACAAACAAGGAATGAAGGAAAGTGGTACAATAGTTAATTTTTTCAAAAAACTTGGTAAGAAAATAGACTCTAATACTGTTAATAGTGTAGAAATTAAAACACTAAGTATGCTTGATAAATGGAGAAAAGCTTTAGGTAATAGTACATTTGCTAAACCTTTTAAATTTATAATAACTATTCTAGATTATTTGATAAGTTCTCTAAAAAATATATTTAACTCGTTCAAACTTATGCTAATTGTTCTTGGTAGAACACCAGCTGTTGATGTTCTAGATCAAGAATATCTTGGTAATTCTATAGAAGATACAACACATGCCGGTGTAGAAAGTCTTTTAGGAACAGAAAATAGTAGAAGTTCTTTAATACTTCCTATAAAATATACAGACAATGTAAATTTTATAGATGGTGTTTACTTAATTACAATAAGATTAAATTCATACAAAGATCTTGAAGAACTTACCAAAGGTAAATCAAATAAAGAAGCTCCTGGTGAAGATACTAGATATTACTATGTTGTAGGTAGTATGTCAGATACAATACCGATATACACATTATATGCTTATGATGGAAAAACTAAAAATCTTTATGCTGGGTTCCTTGATAATTCTAATAATACACATTGGATGACAGCAAAAGAACTTGGTGAATTTACTGGCAAAGAATATTCTTTTGAGTTTGTTACAGTGGATTCAATGCCCGAAGATGATAAAATGCAATATGATCATGTTAGAAGTATGGTTGGTTCTATTGACCGTGATAACATTAAGAAATTCACAAATTTCAGAAAAGCTTTAAAAGATCTTGGTGTAGAACATCCTAAACTAACCGGAGATTATTATAAGATGCCCGAAATAGATGCATACAGAAAATCTATTCCAAGAAAAAATAATAAATAGTACCCATGGCAGATAGATTAATGAGTCAAACATTTATTAATGATTTACAGAATGTTTCTGATACAAAATATCATACCTTTAAAGTTAATGCAACACAACAATCTAATGATAATTCATTATTTTATGAAGCTCCAGCTGGATCAAATTATAGATATATAATAGATTATGCCAAATATGCTCAGGCTAGTGGTGGTTTAGCTCCAACAAATCCATATGATGTATCAAACGAAAAGAATAACATTAAGCCTCTTAGTCTTAATCCTAAAAAGGCAACAAATCCATTTAATACTGGTAATAATAGAATAGATGTTGACGAACTTGTAAAATGGAGTGAAAAATTAACTAACGGCAAATTAAGGTATCAGGATTTTGCATTCTGTAAACATCTTGGATATTATCCAAATAATAGAACCATTATATTAAGAAGGTTTCCTACACCAATTAAAGATAATCTTTTTGATGGTAGGTATGAAATGAAACCTGTATCAACCATGATTAATTGGCTTCCACCAGAAAAAATGAATGAATTGCTTAAATTTAAATTCCATGAAAACTGGACTACTAGCAATAAAGATTTTATGGATATGTTAAAAGATATTTTTTCTAAAACTGGTAATTCTATAATTGGAAAATTAAGTGATCAATACGTTGGTGATGATTTTAAAAATTTAGGTGATAAAGGTCTTGGCGTATTAGAAGATTTAGTTAGTTATGCATTTCTTGATAAGTTAGCTGAAACAGCAACAGGAAAACCACCATCATCATCTTTGTTACAAAGATTTCCTGAAGGTAACCCAAATCTTTTAAAAGAAGCTTCCATGAGATTAATTAGTGGTAAATCAAGTTCTTCAAATTTATCAGGCCTCTTTTCATTCAATCTTGAATTTGAATTTGAATGTAACCGCTATCTTGCTGACATAGATCCATCAATAGCTTTTTTAGATTTACTTGCAAATGCTATGAGAATGTCTACATCAGATTCTGAATTTAAAATGCCACAAGAAATTGGTGATAGCTTTACTCAAGCTCTTATACAAGGTAATATAAGTAGTGTTGTTAAATCAGTACTTGGTGGGTTTCAATCCGTATTGGGTAATGGTAGTGCTGCGGATCAAAGTAAACCATCTGTATTATCAAATTTTTATGATAGTTTAAAAGTTGAAAACATTGGTAAAACAGCTCAAGCAACAGGTAATACTGTTTTTAAGGCTCTTGTTTCTAAATATATCGAAGAAATAAAAGCTGCTTATGCTGTAATGACAGGAGCACCAAGTGGTTTATGGCATTTAACTGTAGGTAATCCAAAATCACCAATAATATCAATTGGTGATTTAATTGTTGAATCAAGCACAGTAACTTTTGGAACTGAATTAGGATTTAATGATTTACCTACCAGTTTTAAATATGAAATCCGTGTAAGATCAGCAAGAAATAGGGGCCGTCAAGAAATAGAACAAATTTTTAATAGTGGTATGGGTAGAATTTATAAAAGAGCTAGTTATGATGTTAATGGTAACTTCTCTGTTGACTCAGTAGATGATTCATACAGTATCAGAAATATTGTAAATAGTGTAGTTCCAGATAAAAGTCCTAGTAATACTACTCAGAGTAATAAAAATAAAGCTATAGATGCTGCTGGTAAGACTAGTAGTCTGCAATAAAATAATAAAATTATAAAATGGCTGCACAGGATATCAGAGAATTTACATTTTTACAAATTGGTGATAACGGACTTTATGATTTGTTCCTTACCACTAATACTGGTATTGATATTCCTTTACAAGTTTTTGTTTGTGATAGGCAACATGCTATGAAAATGTATAAAGTGAGTTATGATTTATATGGCACTACAGCATATACTGGATTTCTGTGTCTTATAAATGATATTTTAAATCCATTTAGTATAAATATTGGTGATGTTCTTGTTTGGGCAGAACAATCTTTTGCTGATCAATTAGTGGACGTTCCACCAGCTGATTTAGCTGCTGCCAGACAAGTTGCTATAAATAATTTATTTAATATCAATAAAACACCTCAACCAGATCCTAATAGATCAACATTCCTTGGTCGTACACCAGATCCGTTGCCACCTAATGTTCTTCCTAATGCTGCACCACAGATAGTTGTAGATAATAATAAGCTTAAGTTGACACCTAATCTGTTTAATAATCCTAATAGTAATATATCACAGGCACCTCCTACACCACCAAGTACTTTAGCAGATGTTGTTCCACAACCGGTGGATGATATTCAAAAAGTTCTTGTGGCTAGATATGTTAAGAATCTATAGGCGTTATACAATTGAAGATATATAAACATAGAAATTTTATATAAATATCTATGATTCAAACAAAAAGGGATAATACAGGAGCCATTGTCAAAAATATTGAATTTGATATAGCAACTAATTCTGATTATGCTAGAGAACAAGCGAACTCTATAGGTTTTAAACCCATCTTTTCATATAATGGTACACCAATACAACCACATCAAATAAGTTATTGTTCTGTAACAAGTAAAGCATTTGCACCAGAAATCGAATTATATTTTTTCGATGAAACAAAAATGATGCATAACGAAACATTTCCTCTAGATAATATGATCTTATCAATGTTAATCAGGTCCGGTGATGATAAATTAAGACCTCTAAGAATTGATTTCAAAATAATGCAATTTTCTTATAACGATAATACGGATCAGTTTTATATTAGGGGTCTTATAAATATAGATTCATTATTTATTCAACCATTTAAAAGTTATTCTGGTATGAGTTCTTATCAAGTCATGGATGCTTGGACACAAGCTGCTAATATAGGTTTTGCAAGCAATATACCTAGTACAACTGATACAATGACCTGGATAAATCCTGGAATACCAAATATACTTTTTCTACAGGATACCATAACAAAAGCTTATAAAGATGACAGTTCCTTTCTATGGGGTTATATAGATTTTTATTATATGCTTAATTATATAGATGTTGAAAATCAATTAAGAAATGATGATGATAATCCGGGAATTGTTACTTTGGATAGAACAGGAAGTACTACCGAAACAAATAAAACAGGTGTAACAAATTTACTTCTTACAAATGAAAAAGCTTTAGCAAAAATAGGATATGATTTTACATTTTCCAATTATAGAGTATTTAATGACTCAACTCAAATATCAATCAACCAAGGCTATAAACAACAGATTATTTATTATGATAGATCTGGTAATTGGAGTAACAAAGCTGGTATGTTTTTAGATCATGATTTGAATAGTCTAATAAAACCAAATTCTGCAAAGAATAGTATTATACTAAAAGATATTCCTGGATCCGTTAGTGGTTTTTTTAAGAATAATGTGAAACCCATATTTGCTGGAGTATTAGATATTGATAATACACATTTAAACTACATTTATGCAAAACATCAAAACAGATATAATTTAGAAGAAATTCAAAAAGTGTATCTTGAAATAGATATGAATCAACCTAATTTTAATATTTATAAATTTGAAAATATTGATATAGGTATTCTTGATCCTGATACTGGTGTAAAAGATGATGTTGTTAATCGTAGACTCACTGGAAGATGGCTTGTAACAAGTATAGACTTTTATTATCATGGCAAACAGGATAGATTTATCCAAACAATTACTTTAATAAAAAGAGAACTTGGTGCATAAGATATGATAAATACAATATAAAAATAATTTTAATATAATGCCTTTACAAAATGTCATTAGTACAGTAACTGGTGCGGTAAATACTTTATTTAGTAAAACTAATTCAGGTGGTGGTGGTGATGCTAATAACACATCAGTAAATTTAAATCAATTCTTAGATGGTAAAAGTTATCCGTCAAACAGGCAAGGTAAAAGTGGTTTAAAACAATTACTAAAGGGTGATCCATTTAGTTTTGTTGTAAATCTTTATAATAGTAAACAAATTCTACCATTTTATTATTATCAAGAACCAAAACTTAGTTATGATGAACAAAGATTTACTAATACACCAGAAGTTCATAAGTTAGTTGGTAGTATTGATAAAATACTTAAAGTTTTTACTACTCAAGATAATAGACAACAATTAATAAATAATATACAGGATCCTTTGATTCTAGGATTTGATATGTCTTTCGGTCAAAATATGCCTTTATTAGGATATGATCCTGTACAAGCTAAAAGTAAGGTAATTCCTGCGGATCTAGTAAAAGCAACATCTGCTGCTAATTCAGCTTTGTACACATCTCTAAATCCAGTAGGTCCAGCAATACCCCCTCCGCCACCACCAGTTGTAGTTCCGTTTAAAACTACTAGCTCTACTGACCCTAATGATCCTTTGATGAATTTTATTAAAAAATATGGTTTCATTTATCCAGAGATAGCTTTAACAGAACAATATTTAAATGATTTTAGAAGTAATATAGAACAGTTATTTAAACCATCAACACCAACAGCTAATCCAGATACTGATTTAACAGGTTCTAAATTTCATTATATTAATGATATATCAAATTTAAAAGTTCTCGATGATATGTTTTTGAGTCCTACATTATTTGAAAATAATATACTTCAAGGTAAATCTTATATTGAATTAAAACTTAATGAAGATGCTACAATGTTTACAAACAATTTAGCTTTTCTTTATAGAAATTTATGTTATAATTATTCATTGGGTAAAAGACTTATACCAGAGAATCTTTTGAGATTTGATATGCAAATAAAATTTGCTGAGATGCGTAATTATACTTCTTCTGTAGCATCTTTTATAAAGAATAATAACAATGATAATGGACAACCACCAGCAGATTTATTTGTTGATAATTTACGTAGTAAAACTACATGTATGATTTATGAACTAAAAGATTGTTTCTTTATTTTTGATGATACAATTCTTCCTAGTAATATTCAACAAGCTGGTTTTGGTTCTATAAGTAGAAATATGGCTGGTCTTAGTCTAAAAATTGGTTTCAGACAGGTTGAAAGAAGTATATTTCCATTCTTAAGATATTATGATAGTTTATATAATAACCCTTCTTTAGATTCTAGTAATGTGTCTGAAGGTAGCAGTGATAGTGTAGAAATGAGAGGTGCTATATGGGATGCTAATATAGGTTACAATGCTTCTGGTGTTCAGGTAACACAAACACATTTTAGTCAAAAGAAATTTGCTGATCTAAAAGGTGTAATTATGGAGAAAAAAATAGTTCCTTATATCAGTGAGAGTAATTTCGAAGTTTTAAAGGATAATGTGATAAGATCAAAACAAAAAGTTACAGCACCTAACACAATTAATGATTTTATCAATAATAAACTTAGTGGTGTAACTGTTGCTGGTATAAATTTAGGGAATGAAGCTAAAGTTCTTTCTTCACAAGTTAAAAATGCTGGTAAAGATATCGCAAGAGAAGGTATAAAGAAAATAAAGGGTGCTGTAGACGGTGTTAGAAATAGTCTGGTAACCTCACTTGATAATAAAATAAGTGCTATAACAGGCTTCGGTTTACCAAGACCAGCAAACGTTTATGGTTACCGTTATAGCAGAGATGCTGAGGGTGATATTCTATTAGATAGTAACGGTAATCAAGTAGCTGTTAAATTAACAGATAATTCTCTGCGTGGTGTAGTTGATAAAGTCGTAGATTCAATAGTAAATGGCATAAATCCAGGAGATAATCCAGGATTGCATCATCCAGGTATAGAAAATTATAATATTAATGAAGACAGACCAACAACATTGAATTATAACTATAATAGTAACACAAACTCCACAATAACAACTAATCATAGTGTATTTCAGACAACTACTATTCAAGGACAAATAGTTCCAAGATTAAATCCAGATGATTATGCTAAATCTATAGGGGAAAATTCAGATAGAGAAATAACTCCTAATTATGTTAACGGTGTAATTGTTAGTGCAGCTAAACATAACTTATTTACTGATAGTTCATTTAATCCAAGAGTTGTACCTAATGAAGATTTGCAGATTACACCTAACTATAATAATGGAGTAATTGTAAGTGCAGCTAAACATAGCTTATTTACAGACAATAATTTCATAAAAAGAGTTGAGCCAAACGAAGATCTACAAAACACACCTAATTACAATAATGGAGTAATAGTAAGTGCAGCCAAACACAACTTATTCACAGATAATAATTTTGTTGAAAGAATTGAACCAAACGAAGATTTAGAGATAACACCTAATTATGTGAATGGTGTAATTGTAAGTGCTAATAAGCATAACTTGTTTACTGATAGTTCATTTAATCCAAGAGTTGAACCTAATGAAGACTTACAAATAACTCCTAATTATGTGAATGGTGTAATTGTAAGTGCTAATAAGCATAACTTATTCACAGACAATAACTTTGTTGGAAGGGTAGAGCCGAATGAAGACTTACAAGTTACACCTAACTATAATAATGGGGTAATAGTAAATGCTGCAAAGCATGACTTATTCACTGATAATAATTTCGTAAAAAGAGTTGAACCAAATGAAGATCTACAAAACACACCTAATTACAATAATGGAGTAATTAAACCTATACAAAATTTATATACAGATTCTACTTTCAAACCAAGAGAAATACCAAATGAAAATGTAAATGTTAATGGTAATTATAACAGTGTTTCAAAACCAGAAGATATAAATCTATATACAAAACAAACACCTATTACAAAACAAACATTAACAAATATTAACGATACAAAAACTCCTATAATAAAAGGACAACCATTAGGAAGTATTAATACTACACCGGCTCCTCCAGTAAATACTAGTACTAACATAGAAGCAGACTTAGGTAGTATAAATATAGATAAGTTTAAACAACAAAATATAGACATCAACAATAATATTTATGATTGATAATAGTAGTATAACAGATCTTCGTAATAAAATTTTTACTGGTGTCGTTGAACAAGTTTCAGATCAATACAAAAGAGGTAAAATAAAAGTAAGGGTTAACCGTGTTTATGATACATTACCCATTGCTGATATACCATGGGCTGTATTTCATGACCAACAAGCTTTAGGTAAATCACATCTTGTTCCAGAAATAGGGAAAGTTGTAAAAGTAGTATTTCCGGAAGGTGACTGGTATAGACCAGAATATTTTTGCTCTTTCCATTATAATATTAATCTACAGAAGAAGTTAGAATCTTTAACAGATTCTGACTATACTAAATTCAGTTCTCCTTATTTTGATGATCAACACCAATATTATTTACATCCTACAGACGGTATGATGTTCGATTATGTAAAAAGTCATTTGAATATAAAACCAAATGGTGATATTAGAATAGCACTAAGAGACAGTAGTTCATATTTGTATATCGGTAGTGATGATGGGGATCAACCAATATTAATGAGTGACCACTGGATGAAATGGTTTGATAAGTTAGTTAATAATCTTATGGGGTCCAATGGAGGGCCATATTTTGGTAATATGGGAGCTCCAGTATTAGCTAACCCGGCTCTATTAGATGTTCTTAATGAATACTATGCTATTAGACAAACTTTCTTATCTACTAATCTATGGGCTGTTGATAATAATAATATAAAAGCTCAATCAAGAGCATTTGATAACACACAAAGAAACGATAATACATCTACAAATGTTGTTTCTCAACCAATACCAACAACCTCTGGTTATCAACCAGTAGCAGCACCACCAGCTAAAGCAGCAAAACAACCTGGAGCACCAAATAATATAGCAAACTCAACACTCCCTGAACCATCAGAGATTTTACCATCACCAATTGCAGGACCTTATCAAAATGGTCAGCTACCATTAGCAAATCTTACACAATCAGTATACTTAAAGAATGCTAACAGTAATCTTACTAATAAAAATGGTGGTTTAGATACAGAATCTTATCTGATTGATGCAGCAGCTACGGCTTTTGATAACTGGATGGCCTTATACAACCAAGAAAAAGATATAACCTGGCCAGATATTATATTTACCGATGGTTATAGAACTCTGGAACGCCAACAAGGTATGTATACAAATAACCCTACAATAGCACCAAAACCAGGAACAAGCGATCATGGATGGGCTATAAGTGTAGATATGTATTGGGGAGCTGATCCAAGTATACCAGCGTCAATAGATGTTAATACTGCTTCAGCAACATCAACAAGTATTAATGATCAAGTTTATTACTGGTTAAAAACAAATGGTGCTACTTATGGTTTTGCTAACGATGTTGATGGTACACAAAATATAACATACTGGTGGAATTGGACATATACCACACCAGCTACTAGTTAAATATATTGGATATATCCTATAAGTAAATGAAATTTTTTCTGAATTATATACTTAATACAAGATGGATACTTGATATTTTTCTATATAATATAAAATAACATAATTAATTTATGGAAAATAAAATTCACAAAGAGTTTATTAATCCTCTTAAGGACAGAGAACCTACCAAAGAAGAAGTTAAAGAATTTAGAAAATGGATTAAGAATGAATACCAGTTTCGTTTAAATAATATAACATCATGGCCTACTGTAATAAGAAAAAGAATAATATCTCTGTTGGCAAAAATATATTATTAATATTCTACTTCTTCTACTTTATCAACTAATATACCACTTCCCAAAAGCCATTGCAATTCTTTGTGAACAATTTCCGTAAGAGTCTTTCCTTCATACCCTTCAATTTCATTAAGTGTGTCAGGATCCACTTCGATTACGGCTTCAACACTATTACCTTTCAATGTTTTCTTGATAAGACCTATACCACTATTTTCAACATATTTCATTTCATTATCGAATGCATCGGATAAATTACTTATTCCGGATTCAGAAATAAGTTCATCCCTCTCTATTTTAAAAGTAACCAAGAAGTTTTTACCATTAGGGAAGAAATGTCCTTCGAATGTTTGAAAGTTTTTTAAATGTTTCATTATTCTTGCAATTTTGTTTTAATATCTTTAAGGAAACTTATAACCGATTTTTTTACACCAGCAATTAGATAATCATACAAACTAAATATTGATCTCTCTGATGGAACCTCATCAAAATATTTTAAATCATTTAACTTCTCATCAATTTCAACTCTGTATTCAAGATACATTTCATAAAAATCTGTATCTTCGGTAAGGCCAGTTAAATTAAGATCATCAACACCTTCATCCTCCAACTGTGTTAAGAATTTTATAAGATCACCTTTTTCACTTTTTACATCATTATCCTCGATAATTATTTTTAATAAGTGTTTTTTAACACCATCAAAATTATCTGATATAGTTGATACTGTGGTATCATCAGTATTCTCCAACTGCTCTTTTATAAACTCACGATATGTGAATAAATGTTTTTTCATTATCTTCTATGTTTCTTTTTATCAACTCTCCTAATTGTAGTTCTGTCAACAGTATCTTCTTCGGTAGCTTTATCGAAATTCTCAACTGTAATTTTTGATACTTTTTCTTTGATCTCTTTTTTGTAATTATCTAATGATATTTTACCACTATCATACTTTTGCATATAATCAGGAAGTTCATTTATAGCTTGTTCAATATGTGGATTAACAACCTCATTTTCTCTGAATTCTAATGGTATATTCTTAATAATTTTTTCTCTATCCGTGCCATATGTCTTCATATAAATATTATATACTTTGATACGAAGTAAAGCATCGTTAGGTATTATCTGGTCCTCCGATTCAACTTTATATTCTTTTGATAATTTATCGTAAACTTCTATAGATTTTTTAGGTTCATAATTTACAAATACTTCAACAGTTTTATTACCTTCGGGTCTAGGAGAATTTTTGAAATCTGTTTCAAAATCAGTATAGTCATCAGATAAATCTATTCCACAACCATAATGTGTAAATTTAATATCAGCAGATGTTATAAAATCTTGTAATTTCTCCTGAACAGCAAAACCTCTATTTAAACTTAATACGAACATAGCCTTTAACTCGTCTTCTGTATCATATTCTTTTCTATCAACTACTCTTTCAGCATGTCCAACAATCACAATATTTTTTACTTTATCACCAGCCTTGTTTATTTTATCAGCGAATGGTTTTAAAATATCATAATAGGCTTCTGTTTTCATAAGGTAGCTATCAGCTAAAAAATCGACAGCGGTCGGATCGAAAAGGAAATTATACTTGTTGATGTTGTCTTTAGGTTTTTCATTTTCTTTAGGTAAAACTTTAGGATCCGGTGTGATCATATCCGCTGGATATTTAACACTAAAAATCACTCTTTGATTAAGTAAACGTTTTACACTAGTCTTTTTAAGATTATCTTTACCTAAAGCTGCTATAAGAGCATTTCCGTCTACATTATCTCCAAAAATCGCATCTTTATTGTCATCATCCTTACTGTCATTTGTAACAACTAATCTAGTTTCACCATCTGATTTAGCAAAAATATTTTGTACATTATACTTTGTAGGATCTATTTCTTTCATAAGAGCATATTTAACAATTCTAGCTCGACGACCACCTAGTTCAAGGTTATAAGAATCTGTTGAATCTGAGCTGCAACTTCCGATTGCATAAATTTTAATGTTCATATAGGTTCCTGTATTCAATATAGCAGCTAACTGTTTAACTGCTTCTACAGCCTTATCTGGATAATTATCACTTACACCTTCTGGTGTTTCTATTTCATTTCTTAATTTAGAAATATAGTCCGTATTTTTATCAAATTTGTTAATTGTAGCATCTCCTTTTTGTGGGTGATCATATTTAAATTTGAAAACTGTACCAAAAGTCTTAGACCATTCGGTTAATTTTGAACCAAGTTCACTTATAAGTGCTGGAACTGGTGCTGCTTGTCCTGATGAACTAGAATTCGTCTGTTCCGGAACATTAGTTGTAGCTTGTCCAGAAGATCCGGATTGACCACTATTAGTATCAAATGTTGTTGTATTATCTTCGAATACTTTAGATTCTAAATATTGATCAATATTTTTGAAAAACTTCAGAGACATTGTATTTTATTTGGTTTGTATTATATATCAGATAAAGGAAATCTATATTGATATATAAAATAAGCCCCCTTATATTGAGAAATATATAAGACAAAAGTCCTCATTACGAGGACTTTTTATTTTTAAAACTTTTAGGTTATTTGAATATAAACTTCTATTTTTATGAAACAAAAAGTTTAATAATCCGTTAAATACAATATGAAGAATCTCAAAATATACATATTATTGATTTTAATTACATTATTGTTAGCTTTTCAAGCTTCGGCTAATTTTGTTATTGTAAAAGGTGTGAAAGTTTATTTTGAGGCTACATCAGATATGTTTCCTGTTGGATGGCGGAATGAAAATATACGGGCAAAAGCTGAAACACCTTCTTTGATAAACAAAGAAGCTTATATTAAAATTATAGAAAATGAGTTAAATAAATATACTGAGACAATTATCAAGAATAATATTGATAAAATATACATTGTTAATAATCTTGAATTTTATGGTTCAAAAGTTGCAGGTTCTTATTTTACTGGGAAAGGTGAGAATATTATTTATTTAAGTATCATACAAGGACAAGATATTATCGATGCTCTTCATCATGAGTTTTTTTCAATAGTATATTATAATAATAAAAATCTATTTCCGAAAGTTGAATGGGAATCATTAAATAAACTACCTTACTGGAATAATACCTGGGAAGCTGTTAAAGATGATAACATTAAAACTGGGTACCAAACTAAATATGCTGAAGCCGGATTTATATGTAGTTATGCAAGGACAAGTTTTTCTAATGATATGTCTTCAATGGCTGAAATGTGTTTTTCACCAGGGTCTTATTCTCACATTTATTATAAAAAATATGATGTTATACATAAGAAATATGATTTAATTAAAAAATTCTATAAAGCTATTGATAACAGTATTAAATTCCCTGACATGATGGCTGTGGCTGAATTTTAATTCGATTATTTATCATATGAGAACATATTTCTACCATCCAATTATTTCTGCGAGCTGCATTATAAGCACCAGCAGAATTTTTAAATAATTCTTTTATATTATATTTAAGAGCTTCTTCTTTACATTTATCAAATGTCCAGTAACCATTTGGTTTCCTCTCTTTTATTTCACTCATATTTTATATATGAGTGATTCGTCATTTCATCATATAAAAAATTCACACAAAATTTGTATATAACACAAATATTTTTTACATTTGAGTTCTATTACATCTTATAAATGTGAATTATGTTTAACCTAAAACTTACCACTATGAAAAAATATTAAAAAGTAGAGGCTTATTATTCACCAGGTGAATAGCCTCATTTCGGTTATTATGATTATATACTGAGTCAATAAAATTATAAAAAAGAGTCCCACATATTGTAGGGACTCTTTTAGTAAACAACAAACAAATGAAAATATCAGAAAAAATTGAAATAGATCTAAAATCAGCTACTCTTAATAAAGATGAGCCTTTGAAAGCAACCCTTCGAAATATCAAGGCTAAATTTTTAGAAGCTATTAAAAATAACAAGAATCAATCTCTTGATGAGTCTAACGAAATGAAAATTTTGGATAAGATGATAAAGGATCGTGAAAAAAGTATTGATATGTGTGCGGGAAAAAATGAACGGGGAGATTTAATTGCAAATAATGAAAGAAGAGAAATTGAAGTAATTAAAACATATCTTCCTGAGAAACCAGAACAATTGTCTAGTGAAGAACTTGACACTGTTGTGAGATCTATAATAGAAACAGGAAATTATACAAGTGTAAAAGACATGGGTAAAATAATTACCGACTTTAGTAGTAAATATCCAGGACAAGATAAGAGACTTGTTAGTGAAAAAATAAAATCATTACTTTCATAAATAAAAAAGGCTCTGAAATATTTCAGAGCCTTTTTTATTTTAAGTATCACCGAATTGGCCAGAATCCCATATAGTATTTATTGCTATCCCCCCAGTAAATACAGCGTTTAAAACCAGTGAGTCCTTCATTATACCGTTGAAAAATTGACCATTCCTAAATACGGATACTACATTAGGTCCATTGATATAATCACTATCTGTTCCTGTAGTGTTTGGTAGTATTGATATAAGAGCAACAGGTAAAGTATAATCATAACAATCATTTCCTGAAGTACCTGATGTACCACTAGTACTATTAGATAAATCATAAATATTAACATATCCTCTGAATGAATTTGAAATAACATCATATGTAGATACTAAACCTGAAGTTCCAGCTAATAGAGGATAATATGCTAATAAATAACTACCACCATTTGTTCCAGCAGTTCCCTCATTATAATATGTTGTAATTCCTGAAGTACTGTACAATTGGTAATTTGACATGCTGTCTTCGATCTCTCGACCATTGAGACCACCGTTCCATACTTTTAGTTCATATAGAGCACCTTCAACATTGTCTATATCAATATTACTAATAGTTCCACTTGTACCATTAGTATATACACCAGAACTCGTTGAAACTAATACATTATTTTTCCATAATTCCTGAACACCATTATATGTTTGAGCTGTTATATAATTATATTCTCCTAGATTAATATTTAAACTTAACTCAGATCCAGATACTGTATAAGTTATTTCATTACCATCTAAACTGAGATTAAGTTCTGGGTGATTGATTAAGTTTTTAGTTTGAATATCTTCAACACTAAACCAAAATTGAACACTATGATCAGATAAATTAAAATTTGTTAAGTGTGTATCAAAATAGTTATGTAGGTTATAATTTGGATTCAATAATAAAGATGTCTCTGATAGAAGCCTGTCGCCATAATTGTTTTCATTCGCTATAATAATGTAGTCAGGATTTGAACTGTCCAGAATTATGTGGCTGGCTGGCTCAGAATTATATCCAAAGAATTTAGCACTATTTGTAATAAAACCAAAAGAAGTATTAGGTTCACCAATAATAGTTATAGTGTTTTGTATAGTAGGATCAAGAAAATCTTTAAATCCATGTGGTTGAGTGAAATCCAGACGAATATGATCATCATCTAAACGATATATTGCTTTTATATTTAGACTAGACTCAAAGAGACCAAAATGCCATGTTGCATTTGTCCATGTGGAGGCTCCGCTTAGAGTCCCACCATACCAATCACCACCTGTAAATAAAACGTTTTTAAATGTTGTATATTTATAGCGTGTAGATGGTAAATAATTCCCATTAGAATCTTGATTAATACCATCGAATACAAACCCTCCAGAAAATAATCCTGCCTCCCATGTGGCTTTAAGTATTGGGCTTGTTGCTGTCCCAAAACGACTAGGTACTGAACTTGTTTGTGACCATAAACCATTGAGCCAGGTACCGTTTCCAAAGTCACCACCAATCCAAATACCTGAAAACCAAGTACTTGGGAGATTAGAACTACTAAATACACCATTTTGAAATGTACTATTGATAAAACTACCACCCATAAAGTTACCTGAAGTCCATATACTATTTTCGAAGCTTCCACCAAACCACTGACCTGAAGTCCATATACTATTTTCGAAGCTTCCACCAAACCACTGACCATTATGCCATACTGAATGTACAGTATCAGATTGGAATGTACCACCAAGCCATGTTGAAAGAGTATTATCGTTTGTATCAGTTGCTACATAAATGTTTAAAAGATCTTGTACTTGGTAAGAATACCAATCTCCTTGAGTCCAAGTACCTGAGTACCAAGTACCTGAGTACCATTTCGAACCACTCCATATACCATCAAACCAGCTCCCTTGGTACCATATTAATCCAGTTGAATCCTCTCCAATTATAGCATTATCAACTTCAGCATTTAGTATCCATGGATATTTAGTTGTTAATGATTGTAGTGTTAAACCATCAGTTAATGTAAATGTATAGTTAGTAAAATCAAGACCTGTTAATTGAAACCAATCAGATTGTAAATGATAATTGTAAGGTCTAACAGTTATACCTTTTTTAGGTTGGAAGTCACGTCCCATCTCAAATGCATCCACTGGTCTATAAGCAAAATTAGGATCATCAAGCCAGTCTATAACATTCATTACTACATCACCAGCTTCATCTATACGAACAATTGCTGATATATTTTTTTTAATATTATCATCGTTAAGAAGATAGTTTGCGTATACTCCGCTTGTTTTAGTAAAATTATAAACCGCCTTATTAAATGGTGATTCGATTACACCATTAGTTCCGAACAAGCCATCTGTAGCTGGAGTAGGAAAAGATATATCATCAGTAAACTCAAGATCTTTAGATATTTCTATCAATTTATTTCGTGACCTTATAGATACCTGTGTTGTAGTTTCATTTATTAAAATATTTAAGTTTCTATCTACATAAAGAAGTACTCTTGCATTACCTAAGAAATTTGTTTCATATGTTTTTTTAATAATATAACATCTCTTAATTGTTGTGTTTCCTTTTGTAATATCAACAAAGGTTCCAGGTAAAAAACTATCTAATAAGTAATAATTACTTGTTAGATCTGTTGGGTCAGAGAAATTTTTAGTAGCATAAAATATGTTGTCAGTTAAAGTAAATTCATTAGTTGGAAACCCATCTATATTGAATACTTGTGAAGGCATATCTATTTCATAATCATAAGTGAATATCGGATCCAAATTTTCTAAGATATTCATTATCTCATAAGTAGGCCCATAGACATTTCCAGATTCGTATTTTATTGGTATACTATAATTACTCACACCGACAGTCCATGTGACAGTAGTCTCAAGATTATAATATTTAGTAGTATTATTTACATTACCACTAATAGTAATTACACCTGGTTGATCAATTGTTAAATTATAAGCTTCAGATAATAAGTGATTATCAAAGGTATCTTTAAGAGTAAATAAATTTTGACCTTCGGCTGAGAAGTAATTCGTATTTTTAATTCGTATTTTAGCACCTAGCTGTTGTCCGGAAATAACAGAAGTTGGATATTTTATATCAGCGATCATATCTGGTGAGAATTGCTCCCACAAGATTAAATCATTAATATATTGATCTCTAAGTATAACAGTTTCATCAAATATTAACCATTCTACAGAGAATACTTCAACACTTGTAGAATAATCAACAAGATTACTTTGAACACTTATAATTGCTAAAGTATCAGTAATTATTCTTTGTGCCAATTGCTCAGCGGTTAAACCAATGTAATTACCATAAGTACCAACTGATTCCTGACCAAGAAGTCCTACTCCTGGTAACGAGAAGAATCCGTCTGATGATATAGTAACTATTTCTTCTTGATTAACAATGTTATAAACATACTGACCATCTAAAATATTTTGTTTGATTACAGAATATCTTACGACTAATTGATCTAAGGCGTTTATTACATTACCAAGAGATACTTTTAATGCTGGATCTATACCCCAATAGTTTGTAATAGCTGTGATTCTAAGTACATCACCTGAAGCAGCTGTAAAAGGAGTATTATATAATCTTATTTTATTAACCTTTGTATTTTCATAAAAAATATCTTCTACTAAACCAGCCGGCTCCGAAACAAATTCAGCAGCTGATGATGTTGATGCATAAGATCCACTTGTTGGTGGTCCTGGAATTATGAATGTTTCAATAGAATAATTACTTGTGTCTGAAACAGCTGTTAATCTCTTATTATATTTTCTTGGTGTTTCAACAACCCCGTAAGTATTAAGACCACCGTCTTGTATTCTACGGTTCAATAAATAATAATCTTGTATAGCAAGATAGTTACGTTGATTCTTAACTGTTCCGTATTCACTAAATTCGATGAAATCACCAGGAAGCATTTTATAACAATCCAATAATGTTTTATCGAATGTTCCTGTAGGAATAATAAATTCACCTTCACTAAGTTGGATATTTATTTTACGACCTAAATAATAATCAAGGAATAATAATCTTGGTTTAAAGTGTAATTCTGTTGTAGGATCTATTTCTTGGAAATTTAAATCATTTCTTACCCAAGTATCACCGGATCCGGTGAAAAGTTCTGTAGAATATATTTCTTTATCAAATCTGTATAATCTATTATTGTTATAGAAAGAACCGTTTGATGCTAAATTCGGATAAGTAGTAATAGCTGTTCTAGTAGCCGTATTTACTATTGGATAAATGTTTGTGTTTATTGTAGGAGATATCCTTTCTAGACTTGCTGTAATAATGTTTCCAGTTGCTGTTAAAGCTATCAATGATGTTTCTTGTGTAACCGGATCCCTTATTATATCAATGTTGTCTAATGAATCAGGAAGTACATAATTTATATTACTGAAACTGATAAGATTATTTTGATACGTAATATTTAATTGTATAAGGAAATTGTTTGAAGCAAAATAGAAATTATCCTCGAATAATTTTACATCAATAATGTCTGTAGTGATAGTTGTGTTTTCAATAGTATCTTGATATAAAACATGTATTCTTGTATCGGTTTCACCTGTCACAGAAGCCAAACTTGCTGGTATTAGAATGTTGTCTATTGTCCAAATGTTATTAATTAATGTTAAATGAAGTATCAATCCACCTTGTCCAGTAATAATAACTCTGGTTTTTTGATACATTAAAACTTTAAAGAGTGTTTTATTATTTACTTGAGGTAGATTTAATACTTCCCATAGAGTACCACCATTGAATGTGTAAAGTATAATACCATTTTTACCAACGATCATACCTTGATTTATATCAAAGAAAGATACATCATTTAGATCGTCTGGAGTAGTTGTAACTAAAACTTCCCAAGTAACACCGTAGTCTTCTGTTTTTATAATTAAACCACTTTTACCAATAATCCATCCTGTACCACTTAAATTTGGAACAATGTAATTGTTATCATTAAAAGTTTTAGAGACATCAAATGTAGTATTGATAAAATCTTCTCTTACAACAGTATTTAGAAGCGTTAAATCACCTGAAGTACCATAATTGTCCGAAAAATGAGAATAGGCAACACCGAAGTCGGCAACCCACCACCCTTTTGTTGTCTCATTATAGGTAAGCACATCTTGCCATAATGATATATCATTTAAATTAAGTATATTAAAATATTTAAGACCTGTAGTATCTGTGGATACAACATCACATTTAAAAGGATCCACAGATTTAATTTCTGTAATAGGATATTTCGTAATATTTGAGAAGGTCACTTTATCACTAAATGTTCTTATACCAAATGATAACATAGTCACTCTACTTGCATCACCCAATATCAAATAATCCTTAGAATTATATGAGAAGTAATCTACAGCTATTGTAGTAGCGTTTGTTGTTAATAAATGTTCAACACTACTATTTCCACATTTGAATAACTGATATAATCCAGTATTTAAGTCATAAGACCATAGTTCTGCTGTAGTACCATTATTAACTTTTGATATTACAATTATTCTAGTACCAACAATAGTAATATCTTGTATACTTGAATTGAAATTGAAATATTCTCCGGCACTATCGAGTTCAATATTGTTGATATAAAGCTCTTTAATACTATTAACAAGTCTTAATGAAATTGTGTTTGATCCTACGGTCCATGTTTTAATATCACTATTTGAATGTTCAAACATTGGATAGAATCCTTTATAACTCAAACCTGTATAAGCAGCACTTGGTATTTGTATACCAGCAGCATTATAAGGACTACTAAGAATATGTAATTCATTTGAATTATCTTCAATATAAACATTAATGAAATCACTAATACTATCACCGTTTATATCTTGATTTGAAATGTACATAGCTGCTACACCATTCGTTCCCCATGATATACCATTTGTAAGTGTGGTTTGATTAAGAATACTTTCATTATCTCTTAAAATATCATTACCAATTACATAATATATGTGTGTTTCATCAACAGCGAAATCAAAAATATTTATAGTCCCAGAAATACTTATTGTTGGTGTAAACGAATCTGTGGTTATGATATTATTTAAAAATACAGCATCGGTATGATCGTATTTATAAATAGTATTATTTGTTAAGTAATATAGAATGTCTTGATCAACTTGTATAGATTGTATATTTCTACCATTTGTTCCTGCATCAGGAAGCATTTGTTGGACATATTCTTCCATAAGATTGACACGATAAATATTATCATAATTATCTTGTGTTAAGATATAAAGATAAGTGGATGTTTCTACAATTTGTGTTGGTGTTTGAATTTCTGGAAGTATTGGGTCTGAACCAAGACCACCTACGAATATACCATCTCTGTTTGCTATCTGATCCAATATTTCATAATCTGTATCTTTAAGGGTCCAGTAAGATGTCAGGTTAGGTCTTAAATTATCCGTTGTAGCGATTGGTGCTCCAGCCCTTGCATTTATTTGAGCTTGGTTTAATACTTTATTCCAAATACGAATCTCGGACAGATATCCATTATATAAAGGGTGTGCTAAGAATTCAGATCTACCTAGAACATTTACATTAAATGGTATAGTACTGATATCTAAAACAGGTGTTATAACAACTTTATTTTGTATTAGTACCTGGTCAATAAGTGAACCTACTAATTGCCCGTTCAGATAAAATCTTGCTGATACACGACTTGAAGTATAATCCCAGGTAATTGATATATTATTATTTACTCCTACCGTTAAAACGCTACTAGATACCAAAGAAAGACTTTTTACTGTATTGGAAACTATGAAAGTAGGAAACCCTCCTTCATTAACAGAGAACATTATATAATTGATCGGTGTTTGTGTTAAGTTAAATAAACTAGATGATCCTATTAATGGTCTTTGTGAAGGTCTTGCCTCACCAAAATAAAATACATTAGCACTAGCTTTTAAAGTACTTGGGTTAATTGTGAAATCGATGGTAAAACTGGAAAGTCCTACAAAAGGTGATGTTACTGAATTAGTATTGATACTTGTATCAAAAGAGACATAATCAACTTTACCATCAAAGAATCTTTCAACTGTTGTATCAATTTTTGGTAGTGTTATACCATTTGTACCAGAAACTTGAGAACCTTTTAAGTAAAGTGTATCATTTATAATCTGCCAGTTACCTTGTAATTGTTTACTTTGTGGATATATTAAATAGTCAACATCTTTATAGAATGAAAGGCCAGCACCTACTCTGTAAGCTTCATTAGAATATCTTCTTGGTGAATTATCTGAATCTATCCAGGACAAATATAAATTTCCTGAAGTTGAAGAAGAGCCATCAGCATCTAAAGCGAGATGTATAGGATCACCATCTAATATCAGTTCATAGTTAACTGTTGTAAATAATAAATCGGTAAAATATTGATAAACACCTATTGCTGTGGATAAGAATATAGAAAGATTATTTATACCTTCAAAAGCTTTTACTTCATTTGATAATATATCTGTTAAAAATTCTTGTTTTAGAGTATATGTTGAATCATATATCTGAACAGTATTATTACTACTTGTAGAATATTGAGCAAATAATAAAATCAAATAATTTGTTGAAAAACAAAAATCAATAACTTCACCAGCGAATATATTTTCTAAATTATAATAATTAAGTATTGGATCATAAGACCATAATTCTGTATTTGGATATACATAATTTAAAAAATATATTTTACCATTTTTTTCTACAAGTCTGCTTTTAGCATTGAATAAAGGAACTATTTGTTGAATTGAATCTCCGGAAGTTCCTGAGGTCCCAGAAGTGCTACTTGTAGAAGCTGTTCCTGAAGTATTGCTTAATAAAGTTAAATTAAGTAAATATTTTCCGTTAGAACTTATTTGATAACTATCACCATCAACAGTTATAATATCTGTAAAATTAGCATCTATTATAGGATCTTCTTCAGTATAATAGAATCCGGCTCTGTTTTCATTATCTTGAAGTAGTTTATAACTTATTTTATTTCTTATCAGAAGATTTTTACCGGTCTCAAAATATTTAGGGTCATTTAAACCTGGGAATGTACCATCAGGATTTCTTGAAAGAAAATATTCGAATGATTTGTAAACAAGTCCTTCTTTAACAAAGATTGTGAGTAGATTTAAATCGGCTGCTGTTTCTACCCAGTCAACTTTAGTTAAAGTTTGATTTGCGTAGGTATAAGGACCATTTTCTACTGGATTGTCTTGATTAATTAAGAAGACTATTTGATCCTCAAAAAGCTGTACACCATCTACAGTTAAAGATTGATATAATTGTGTAATATCTAAGTTTGTATCACTAACATAGTCAACAAGGTTAAAATTAGATAGAAGTTTGTTTATGGTAATATCAGCAGTAAAATAGTTTGGTACACTATATCCAAGTTGTTCAAAGTTTGGATTAAATACACCATAAACATCATCTTTAGTAAAATCAGCATTAAGAATGTATTGTGAATATAAAGGTAATCCAGATGTTCCGGAAGTACCTGAAAATAGAATTTGTTGGAATTCGTCGTAGGCACCATCAAGTCGAAACAAATTGGAATTGGCTGCTATAGCCATACCATTAGCAATAGCATATCTTATATTGTAATTGATATAATCAACCTTTTGTACAGGATCTTGAATATCAGATAATATTTGATCTCTGTTGTAAAGTATACTTAAGTTGTATAATTTCCCTGCCTCCAGACTTATATCATTAATAAATATAGAATCTGCTCCTGTAATCCAAAAATAAAAACCATGTTGATAGTGTATCAGATCAAAAAGATCATCTAGCTTATGTGTAGTTGTATAGGCAGCTGCACTTGTACATTTAGCATAAGTATAAACTTTATCAAGAGTTTTCAGAAATTCTTCTGTTGTCCATGTTTGCTCGTATTTACTCCAGAATTTATTTTCTTTATTCCACAACATTTAATTTATTATCTTTTTATATTTATGATCCATAGCATTTTCTTCTTATGAAAGAAAAACTCTTCATCTATAACCGTTATTTTTGCTTCTTCAAGCCAGGTTAAAATAGTTATAGTAAAATCCTCGAATTTATATGGATTATTAAGATACTCATTCAAATTCACTTCAAATTTCGTCTCATTACTAAAGAGAATATTGTACATCAGAGTTTCTTCTTTAGTCAAATCGTTTTTATTATACAAAATTTTCTTTCTATTTCCCTTTATATATCAATAACCTGACCCAAAGGGTACTTATATTTTGTATCTTTTCATGATTTCTATAAGGAATTTATCTCTTACGATCTCATCTTCGGTAAATTCTATAAAAGCTATGCCTGGAATATCTTGAAATCTTTCGAACGCATCATCTAAACCATTTTTTTCACCCCTTGCAAGTTTAATATCTATTTGATCTGAACAGCCGAGGATGATAAGCTTAGAGAATTCACCTAACCTGGATATGAAAGTCATCATTTCACCTTGGGTTGTATTCTGTGCTTCATCAAGTATGGCTATATTACCGATTGGATTACCTTCAGAATCATAATCACCGAAAGTTTCACCTCTCAAAAAATTTATTAGTTGATCCTCTATTACACAATTTACTTTCAGAAAATTTACTGTTGGGGCACCGATTATTTTATTTAGATTGCTATAAAAGGAAGAGAAGTGTGGTAAAATCTTATCCTCAAGGGTACCTTTCAAGAAACCAGTGTTGGCCTGGTTACTGGCCGATTGTATATAGGGTTTAGATAGTATAATCTTTCCTATATTATGTTTTTTATCTCGTAAACATTCTAAAGCAGCAAACAATGATACTATTGTTTTTCCAGTACCAGCTGCACCCCTTACAAACACTATTCTATTTTCTAATATGAAATCAATTAATTGTTTTTGTTTTTGATTTTTACATTTCATCTTCAAACTATAATTGATAACTAGAGGAGTTTTATTTTTAGAATTACCTTTTTCAAATGGTGTATTCTCATTTTCATCTCTATTAGATTTAGTGTTCGTTGCTTTTTTTCTCATATGCAGAATCTGTATTTTTTATTTATATATCCCATAGATATTTCATACAAATTTGAGTATAAGATTATAGCATTGGGTTTCTATATATACTTCAAAAGAGAAATTATAGGATGAAATGGTGTATAGAAGAGATTAATATCTTAAAAAAATATTATCCAATACTTAATATAAAAAAACTAATACTGTTACTTCCTAATAGAAGTATTGCAAGTATTATGATGAAAGCTTCAGGTTTAAAAATAAAAAAAGAAATTATAAGCTCATCTGAGTCACGTATACATAATAGATGGGAAGTTACAGAAATTGAATTATTAAAAAGAATATATGATAACAACAATGATAAACTATCATCATATTTTCCTAAAAGAACAATTCGTAGCATATTAGGCAAGTGTCATGGGTTAGGTTTAAAAAGAAGTATAGAAATAAAAGATAAAAAACACGAAAATTATAAATATACTTTAAATAGAAAACATGTTGTTTGGTCAGATAAAGATATTAAAAGACTCATTGATATTAACAATGAAAAAACAAATAATGAGTTAGCTGAAATATTTAATGTTGGTACATCAACTATACTTAGTTTACAATTAAAATTAAATCTTAAAAAGGATTCTACTACAAGAAGTAGAGCTTTAACTAAAAGAAATAAAAAAATGGGTAGGGATCTATCTTTTGATAATTTAAAGACTATAGCATCAAAATTTAACAGTAGAGGTGAATTTCAATTTCACGATTCATCAGCTTATTCATCAGCTAGACAAAATGGTTGGTTAGAAGAAATATGTTCTCATATGTATCCACATAAATATAGCATACCACAATTAATATGTAAGTTGCTATTTGATCAAATTTTTGAACTTGATGGTGATTATAATACTAGAAAGATTATTAAACCTTATGAATTAGATATTTATTATAAAGAATATAATTTGGCTATAGAATACAATGGTAAAGCTTGGCATAAAGATGATTCAAAGGATATACAAAAGAAAAATATTTGTGAGCAGAATGGTATAACTTTAATTACTATAGTTGAACATAATCGAAAATACGAAGAAGATATTAAGAACCAAGTTTTAGAAAATTTAGATTTGATCAAAAAAATTACGGGAAAGGACATAACAAAGGAATTTATTTTGAGTCTTAAGTGTGAATATTCACATTTGATCTTTAATGTTGAAGACATTAAGTCAATATGCTCTAAATACGATAATTATACTTTATGGAAAAAGGAAAATATGACATTATATGTAAGATTATGTAAAGCAAAAAGACTTGATGAGTTTACTGGTCATCTAAAAAGAGATATAGTATACTGGACAAAAGAAAAAATAGAGATTGAGTTCAAAAAATATGAAACTTTGAAAGATTTTTATGAAAAATCGAAAGGTTGTTATATTTACTGTAGAAGAAACAAAATAAATATACCATTTTTACCTAAACGTAGAAATAGTTCCAATTTGATTCGATAAAAGTATATAAAAACTTTACCTGATAATTCATATATAACTTTTGATGAAGTTATCATTCTTAAAGGACAAAGAAATTTTCAAGATAGTTGATGCTGAAAGGCAAGAATTCAATTTACTGAAAGATCATTTCACTCGACATGTAGAAGGTTATTATCACAAAAGCAGCTATAAGTATGGTGGTTGGGATGGTAAACGTTCTTATTTTGAGAGAGGTGAAATACCTATGGGTCTATGGAAAGAGCTCTATGGTGTTTGTCAAAACAGAGGTTTCGAATTAGAAATTGAAAACAGAAAAGAATTTCCTTTTGATAGAAAAATAAAAGAAGAAGACGTTAATAATTTTTGTGATGCTTTTTATAAAGGTTACACAACTAAAGATGGTGATGTGTTTAACCCTTATGATCATCAAAGAGTAGGTGTATTTAAAATACTTCAGAACAGGTATTGTTTAATTGAGGTTGCTACATCCGGTGGTAAATCTTTAATATTTGGTACAACAGCTTTCTACATTAGAAAGATGATTAATCCAGAAGCTAAGTTTTTATTGATAGTGCCTACTAAAACATTAGTGAAACAATTTTATAATGACTTAATCGGATACAATACTAATTTTGATAAATCTGAGCCACAATTAGATATTTGTATTCAAGAAATGATGTCTGGTAAACCTAGAATATCACACGAAGGAAGAAGCCCTGATATAATTGTTTCTACGTATCATAGTTTAGCTAAAAAAACACCAGAATTCTTCAAACAGTTTTATTGTGTTGTTTCAGATGAGGCTCATACGGCAGATGCTGTTACAGTAAAAAATGAATTAGAAGCAACCAGAGGTAGTGCTCATATCCGTTATGGTATGACCGGGACATTACCAGCCGAAGATACTTATGAGTTTTTAAGTTTGCAGGCTTTAATGGGACCACTGGTTCATGTTGTACCAGCATCAGAACTTATAGAGAAAGGTATTATTACACCTATGCACATCAAAATATTGACTATGGTGCATAATGATAAGGAATTTGGTGATAATCTTAAGATCATAAGAAAGTCTGGCCGAGGTAGAGAATGTTATGAACTAGAGAAGAAATATACTCAAGAGAGTAAACTAAGAACTGATTTTATATTTAAGTTCCTTAATGGTATGAAGAAAAATACCTTAGTATTATTTGTTAATATATCTTACGGTAAGAGTCTTTATAAAAAAGGTAAAGACAATATTGTTGGTAAGGATTTCTATTACATTGATGGTACAATATCTGGTGATCGCCGGCAGTATATTATTGAGCAGATGAATATTACAGATGGTAATCCTAAGATATTGATTGCCTCTTATAAAACGTTATCAACCGGTGTTAGTATTAATGCTCTTTTTAATATATTACTTGTGGACTCTACAAAAAGTGAATTTACAATTATACAGTCTATAGGTAGAATGCTTAGAAAGCATAAAGAGAAAAACAAAGCCTATATTTTTGAAATGACTGATATTTATGAGGATATACCTAAACCACAAAATATTTTGTATAAACACTCCCTAGAGAGACGTGGTCATTATGATAAAAGACAGTATCCATGGGAGGAAATACGTATTAATCTTTAAAGTGGTCAAATCTCCACATGGTAGTTTTTATTAAAAACCAAACGTTATATTATACAATAATTTTATTATTTAGGATAGCCTTTAATAATTCAATAAGTTCTTTTTCCTTTGAAATAGTCTTAATGAATATACCATCTTCTTCGGTAGTTTTATCAAAAAATTCAACATTATAGTCTTTATTGTTTGTACATTTAACGAGAACTATTTGGAAGTTGGCTGAATCTAAAATAAAATTACCTATTCTCCTATATACCGGCTTTTTAACAAAACCATATTTACTTAAATTGATAGCACTAATTAGAATATCAGTAGTACAAACTGATTTCTTAACAATTTTACTTTCAGTTCCAGCTCTTATTTTACTCTTTAGAATAGCTTCATTCAAAGCTTTCCTTGCAGACTTTTTAGCTTTTTTCTTTGGTTTTATTTTAGCTTTCTTCTTTTGCATAATTATGCTGTGAGTAGAGGAATTTTTGATATTGTTTCATTTATGCTTAACCAATCTTCATCACCACTAAAGCCAGCTTTGTCTTCGAGAAGTATATTAAAATAAGGTTTAGCTTGAAAATATCCATGTTTATTGTTGGCTGCTTCTGGATTCTCGTTAGCATAATGAAAATGTATATCATGTCCTTTAAAGAATTCGATATAAGCTTTTATTTCATCCGGATAACTGCAAGTATACAAAATTAAACAAACATCTGGTCTATTTGATAACATTTGTAATGTTTCTTTAGCCATTGGGTAAAATTCTTTATCAGAATCTTTTTTGTAATCAGATTTAAGCATGGTACCATGAATATCAATGGCCCAGTAAGCTTTATCCCATCCACGTTCTCTTGCCAATCTATAGGCATTTTCAATATTAAAACAGTTCATTATTTCTTAAATTTTAAAAATATAACTTTCCCTTAAAAAAGAAGTGTTTCTTCAGTAAGAAACACTTCTAAATTTTATTAGTTAACTGATTCGCTTTCTAATTCTTCGATTTGTTTTCTGATATCATCTGCTGATGATCCTTCTAGTTGTTGAATTTCTTTTCTTTCAAGAAGATCTTTCAAGAATTTTAATCTATTTTGTTTTTCAGCTCTTACTTTAGCTTCAGCTTTTTCAGCTAATCTAACAGAAATCACATATTTTATGATTTCTAATTTCAACTCAAGAGTTGTATTAGTTGTACTTTTCTTAGCGATGAAACTTTCTTCTGTACTTTCTTTCAGTTCTTTATTGACAGATTTTGCCAATGTATCCAAACTATCTAAGGCTAAGTCCCATAACTCTTCATCAGATATTTTACCTTTTTCGGTATCAAATCTTAATTTACCTCTTGAGGATTTTTCAAATAAGTCTTGCATAATTGTATTGGTTTATATTAGAAATTTATTTTTAGTATTCTTTTGGTTGAGCCCTCTATTTGAACAGTTAAATGATTCTTCTGTGTATCAGAAAAACCTATACCACTTAATTGTTCTATCGGAGGATTAAGTTTTAATTTTGAACCTAACACTTCAAAGAATTTACGATGAGGTGTTAATTCTTCTTTCAAATATTCATTGAAGAAAGGTCTTGTTGCTTCATCACTGGAACAATGTTCAAGAATAAACATATAATGTTTATTTCCGATAGCCTCATTCCAATGATTTGGTGAAAGCATGATATTCTTTACCTTGTGAAAACGGTTTGTTTTAAGTCCCCACTTCTCTTTTGTCACAATTGATGAAGATGTATTATCCAACAATGGTTTTATTTCAAAACCTTTACTTTTTGAATAGGTTACTTCGGCTACAGAGACTTTACCCATCAATTTTTTATTGTAATGAAAATCAAATATCTGGTTATCAAATTCTATTTGAGCCGTAAATCCATTGTTCATACCACTATCATAATTGTTGCATATAAATGTGTATTTACCTTCTTTCATTTTAGAAAGATCTGTCCAGGTAATGTTTTCTACACCGGTGTCTCTAGGTCTGATCATATCCACATCTAACATTCCAGACATATCAGTTGGTCTACCTTTGTAGCTACCATAGTAGATTAAATTACCGTTAGGTTCTGTAGCATGAGCATCCAAATCACAAATTGATTCACCATTATCATTCCATTGAATAGAAAATCTTAATACACCAGATACATTACCTCCAGCAGCCTTAACTTTTTCTTTCAATGAATCTGTTATACCTCCTGTGTAGGACCAACTAAATGGATTACCCCATTTAAATAACAGTGGAGAATCTTTATCAACTGAAGTTAACAAAGTTGTCATATTATTAAGATGTTGATTTTCAAGAAGAACTTTCAAATTCTTAGTCTTAGGAAGAATCTTTTCAATAAAGTCATTAATGCCTATTTCTTCTATTTTACTGAAAGATCTTGGGTTCACCTCGGAATCCTTTTTAATATCTTCGAATACATCAATAAGGCTGGAAGATTTATCTACAAAAAGAATATCTTTAATATCCAAGTCAGTAGCAACAGCAAATCTTCTTTCGATAGATCCAAGAAGTCCAAGTTCGCTTAATTTAGTTTTAGCATCTTCTACCATTCTTGGTGTTACAAGTGCTGTAGGTCTTTTATAGTTTGATGGTGCTACCATAGTCTCAAACTTAGATACAGCTGTATCCAAATCCATATTTTCACTTAGATTAATCAGCAAGGTTCCGATAGCAGAGTTTCGAATACGTGTAAGTGCCTGACTTATTTCAGTTGATTTGAGCCAACAAAAATTGTCTTTTAACTGAGTAGGAACATTTTTATATTCTTTCTGAATTTTATTGAATTCTTTGAGTATTCCTTCAGACTCTTTACCTTTATAGAGACTATTTTGAGCAATTAGTTCGAGTATAGTTTCTACAGAATCGATTGTTAATTCATCTAAACTTCTTTTTAAAACATTTTTATTTTCTCGTAGAATACCTTGTATTGATTCAATGGAATCATTGCCTTTATGAACAAACTCTTTAGGTAATACAAGAAAGAAGTGTTGCCAAATGAGATTCTTAAGACTATCCGTATTTTTATCTGTACCAAGTTTTTCGAAAGTATTTTTATATACATCGGTAATTGGTAAAGATTTTATGTAATTTTTTATATTTTTGATAGATGGTGCATAAAGTTCATCAGTCTCTATATCCCAAATAGATTGTACCTTATTATCTACAATAGCAACAATTCCACCATATTGTCTTAAAAATGATTTACAACAATTACAATTGTGCTCAAGTTTTTCAACAGGGTCAACAAAACCATTTAAATAATGCTCCCAGATTAGTTCACGATTGATTTCTACATAAAATAGTTTACCTGTATCTGCAAGTTTTTTGAATTTGTCTTGTACCTGAATTTTTAATTTATCAAACATATTATTTGGTTTTAAAGCTATTGATTTCTTAACGGCACAAAAATAATAAATTTTTTGTTATATAAAAACTTGTTAAGCATTTTAATTTTATGTATTTTTGAACAAAGTTTTAAGATATGATACGTTTTGTTTTTTATTGGATTAAAAGATTCTTTATCAATATATTTGCTAAGGATAATTGTTTTTATTGCCCTGAATGTTTAGGTAAACTCAAGGATGGTAATTATTTAATTAGGTATGAAACACTTGCTGACCATGTTAGTGATCCTAATGGTAATCCAATCCCAAGAACATATTATTACTGTCCAAATAGTAAATGTACTTTATGGGGTAGTGCAGAGCTAACGGATAAAAGGAATAGAGATCCTAATGAAATGTTCTGGGATATTTATGGAAATGGTGATTATTCTAGTTATTATGAGCCACACATAAGTAGAATACAAAATTGGAAGGAAAAAAATAAAAGAACTTCTTCTTACAGTACTTCTACAAAAGGATGGTTCTTTAAAAAAGGTGATAATGCTGTAAATTCTTATGAGGCCCGATATGAATATGAGGTTTGTTGGGGAACAACAAAGATTGGTATCTTTTATAAAAAATGGAAACAACTAAAGAGACAGAAAGTTTATGATGAGGTTGTAAGAATTGTTGGTAATAATAATACCAAAGAGTTCTATGATAAATATTCCATTCTTGATAAGAAACTAAAATATAAAGTATTTGCGTTAATTGAATTATTCAAGAAAAAGCAAGTAGCTTAAACACCTCATGGAGACTAATAAAATTATACATGGTAATTGTATCGATAGGCTCAAAGACATAGAAGCTAACCAAATTGATTTGGTATATTTTGATCCACCATTTTTTACTCAGAAGAAACATTCTCTTTCTAACAGAGATAATTCAAAAACATATGAATTCGAAGATAAATATGAATCGTTAGAAGAATATTTGACACTAATTGAAAACACGTTAATACAATGCAAAAGGGTTTTAAAAAATACAGGAAATGTTTTTTTGCATTGTGACAAAACGGCCTCTCATCATATTAGATTGGTACTAGATAGCATATTTGGGAAAGAGAACTTTCAGAGTGAAATTGTTTGGTCATATAAGCGGTGGTCTAATTCTAAAAAAGGACTTCTGAATTCTCATCAGATTATTTTTTTCTATTCTAAATCAGAAAATTTCAAATTCAATACTCTGTATACAGACTATTCTGCGACTACGAATCTTGATCAAATATTACAAGATAGAGAACGAAATGGAAACGGGAAATCAGTTTATAAAAGAGACGAAAATGGAAATATCATAATTGGAAAAGAAAAAAAGGGCGTTCCATTATCTGATGTTTGGGAAATTCCGTACTTGAATCCTAAAGCAAAGGAAAGAACTGGATATCCAACTCAAAAACCGGTTTTGTTAATAAATCAAATTATAAATATTGCGACTGATGAAGGTGATATCGTTCTAGATCCGTTTTGCGGAAGTGGAACAACTTGCGTTTCTGCTAAGTTCTTAAAGAGGAATTATATTGGAATTGATATTTCAATTGAAGCTGTTAAGTTGGCAAAATCTCGACTTGAAGAAATGATCATAACCGAATCAAGTTTATTAAATAAAGGAACAAATGAATATTTGGTGAAAACAGAAAAGGAATTAACAATTCTTCAAAATATAAATGCTTTTCCAGTTCAAAGGAATTCAGGTATTGATGGGTATTTAAAAGAACATTATGATGGAAAGCCTGTTCCAGTAAAAATTCAAGGTGAATATGATACAATTGAAGATGCAATCGAAAAATTAGAAAAAGCATCAAGAGGAAATAATTATTCTCTTAAAATCGTTATTCAAACGAGAGAATCACAAGCAAGTCGACTATTTGATTTTCAATCTGACGTAACAATTATTAAATCACTTGAATTGCAGATAAAGGAGCTTTCAAAAAAGTAACGAACATATAATTAAATTTGCTTCATTGCAGTTCATGAAGAGTAGACATTAATTTTCTTTAAAAAATGTATAGTATTAAAAGTGACCTTAAAAGGAGAGAATGAAAATGAGTAAGCCTTAAAAATTTTAAGACTTGTTGTGCCTGGCGAGAAGAATGACTAATCCTTTGCAGATACTAACAAATCTCTTGCATCGACTTTTAAAACTTTTGCAATGGTGAATAACGTTTCTATTGTTGGTTGAACATCGTTAGTACACCATTTTGAAACACTAACAGTTTTTTTATCCATATTTTCTGTTAGCACAAAAATAGAAAGGCCCTTTCGTATAGGGCCTTTCTTATTTTATTAATTTTTTTTGCTTAGTAGCAGGTTCAATATAATATATAAGCCAAACAATATTATACCATAAATGACAGGAGAGCGTAGTACATTTGTCTCAGTTGCAGAACAGATTGTCACTTTTAATCAAAATTCTATAGAACTTTTAAATGGTCTTGTAAAAGTAATTTCAAGTAATGCTAATAATGTAAGTATTAATACTATAGATAGTCAAGGTAATATAACTAATTCAACCCTACCATCTGTGGGATTCTTGATGTCTGAAATTAATCGTCTTTCACAAAATTTAGAAACACTTTCTTCAGTAGATCAAAGAGGAGCAATTATAAGACCAGCCAATAATACTTATAAAAAAATTATAGTTGCAGATCTTAATAGAGAACCAAATCCTATTAATTCATTAGAAGTAATAACTGGATTTAATGCTCAAAAGAATTGGTTTTTCGATTCTTTATCGAATCCAGGATTATTTGTAAGATTTGATTTAACAGGTAAAATACAAGATAATGTTCGTAAGATTCAATCCAGAAGATACATCATTAAAATTGATAAAGATGAATTTAATGTTCCTACAGCAGCTGGTGTTGATGCTGCAAACAGTTTTAATACAACTCTCAAAGGTAGAACTGATATAACTACGGTTGAATTAGAACAGTGGATTAATGATACACTTGGTATAGTGGAACAAAAAAATGGTTCTCGTATAAATTATGATGAGCAAATATTTGATTTAGATCCAAACACAATACAATATGATGGGTTATTCACTATCTTATCCACAGTAGAAGATATTACCAACAGAAAACTATGGTATGTTTTTGATACACTTAATTATTTTGAATTAGCTACAGGAATAACAAAGGTTCTTAATGTGGGGGATCAAGTTATTATTAATACAGATCTTGCAACAACAAGACTTACTGTTACTGAAATAAGTAATCAGGCTTCCCAAATATGGGTTAACTTAACAATAGTGGAAGGTTATGAACCTATACCTGTTGGTGTTCGTGGAGGTTTAAAATTTTATAGTCCTGTAATAGTCAGTCATACAGTTGATGTTTCCGTAGGTTTTGATGAATATAATGTTGTCTTTGTTAAAGCAATTAATACAGATAACTATCTTATATCAAGAGTATTTAGTACAGGTACTGCTTATTACACAAATGATTTAACTTTAACAGCTTCGGATGGTGCCGGTGTGACAGGTCAGCCTCTTCCTGATTATTATGTAAATAATGTTTATGATTATGGTCAATTTATACAAGATTTAGCAACAACAAAAATACCACTAACACTTGGTTTAAAACCCAATGCTCCAGTCTTAAATACCGTTAATTTTAAGGTATTACAAACAAATCAAAACATCACTGATACCCCAGACCTTGATAATTTAAGAAAGTTACATGCAACATCAAATGATCTAAGATCCAGTTTGGATGCCTTAAATATAACTATTACAAAAAAGAGAACTGAACTTAATACAAAACAGTATCCTTCCCCGGCTGATAGAACAAATGCTCAAAATCAATTAACTAAACTTGTTCAAACTAGTACTACAACAGCAGAAAACTTAGCCTCTGTTGTAAATCAAATTACATCTTTACAACAATCCAATGTAAAAGTTGCTCCAACGTATCAAATGAGAGGATACTTTACTATTCCTGATCCAGTATCTGATAATAGAACAAGACCTCAAGAAGCTATTCAATTCTTAGTAAATTATAGATATCTTTCCTCTGATGGTAAAACAAATAATACAGAGACATTTAACGTTATAGATCCTACTGGTAAGACAACAAATGCTACTTATTCAGAATGGATTTCTTTTAAAACAGATATCAGAAATAGATATCTTGATCCAGTTACACAGAATTGGTTGTGGGCTGTTGAAGATTTAACAAATGCTGATGTACCAAATATCAACGCTCTTGCTATTGATATTGGTCCTAATGCTACAATAGAAATACGTGTTAAAACATTAAGTGAAGTAGGTTGGCCTGATGCTGTATTAGAATCTGACTGGTCTAATACAATGACAATGCCTTTTGATGTTACACTTCTTCAAAATAATGATAGAGATATCGAGATAGCCAAAGCTGCGGATCTTAATAATTTAAGACTTCAGGTACAACAAGACCTTACACAAAAAGGTCTTGATCAACATCTGGCTGATCAAGTTACTGTTAGTGGTGTATATTTTGCTCACATAGCTGATAATATTGGTGTTCGTGATCCTACCGGTAAGACAATAAGTTTGAATGATAGAATCACACAATTATCAACGGGTTCAAATATAGCAGCAAATATCAATATGGTTCTTGAATCACCATGGGTAAATTTTGGTAGTGCTAGACCGATAGCAACCTATTATTTGGATTCACAAAGAGTTTATATCGGTGGTATGATAAGAGTTGAAGAAAGATTTTTTGATTCTGAAGATGATGAATTTGATTCAAGATATCCAGCATTAGAAGCAGCAAATCTTCCAAAATATACTAATATAGCATTTCTTCCAGATGGATATCGACCACAAGGTTCTATATTGGTTAGTGTATTAACCTATAGTGCAACTTCAGTAGCTGGTAGAGTTGGTATTGTTGAAATTTTAACAAATGGTTTAATAAGACTTATTGATGGTAATACTGGTTATGTGAATTTAGAAGGTATTAACTTTAGAATATCTCAGAGCACAACTACAACAGTAGCCTCTGATTCGCTACAAAATCTTAAAATTAGATAATCGTGATAATTGAGAAAAGTTTTGGTCTTATAAGAACTAACCCAGCTTTAACAACAAATGTTAAAATTGTAATTACAGGAGAATATAACATATATCTTGAAAGTTTTCTGGTTAATAGTGGTTTAAATGATAACCGGTATAAACATTTTGAAGTCAAGGTTACTGATTATTTATATGAGTCACTTTACTATTTTTATTTGAATGGTGTACCTTTAGAACAAGCTTATGAAGGTCCAACTTTAAATGATGCAGATCATATGTATAATGATTATCAAAATCAATATGATGATACCTATTTAGCAGGAGCCACATGGACTGAAGATACCTGGTATACAGAAGAATTTGAATATTTTGCTCCATTGTATGTTAATATAGCAAAAAGACCCAAATATTTTGCAATACTTAGAGTTGATGGTCCTGGATTGAAAATAAGTAATTCTGCTAGTTTCAGACCTGATATAGTAGAACAATGGAAATTTGTTACCATGTTTGATTTGACCAATGCTACTCCTCTTGGTAGATGGTTAGACCAAAATTTAGATGATCCAAATTTTCCTACAGCACCATTAACTGTAAGATTTGATGATTATACATATACAGATTTATCTGGTATTAATATAGAAACAGGTGGCTGGGTTACTAAGACTATTGATTTTTCTGAGGAACAACATGTAAATACACCAATATTTAAAACAGAGGAATTAATTACAAGTAGTTTTCAAAGTAATAATGTTGTTTATCCGAATATACTTAATTTAAAATTTCTTTTTGATGATACACCGGCAGCACCAGACAGTTTAAGACAATATTCAATTAATCGTTATCTTGGGTTTTATCTTGATGATCTTGAACTTGTAAAAAATGCTACACCACATCAACCATTTGATTTAAATAAAGTTGCTGATAATTTAATAGAAACCTTAAGTGTTATTGACTGTAGTGAAATACCTTATTTACAAAATAATTTATTTGTAAGAGATATCTTAGGCCGAACATATAGTTTTGATCCTATAAAAAATGGATGGGATGATAGTAAAATATATTGGATTGAATATCAAGAAAATTTCTATAGACTTGATAAAGTTCCAAATACTAATCAAAATATCATTGGGGATTTCAATTATAAAGTAATAGCTAATATTACATTACAAAGAACTATTGATGCTGATATTCAAAATCTTATTAATACAGGTGCAACAATAAATCCAGAGATTTTAACACAACAACAGAAAGTAATAATAAATGATCTTTCTACAATGAAAAGTAGAGTAGAAATAGTACCAAGAGTTGTATTTCCTAATTTTCAGGCTAATAATGTTATCAGTAATGTAAATCCTAATTTTATAACTTATCAAAGGAATTTCACTACTATTGTAGAAGGTGAACCATATCTGTTTACATTATCTTTGAGTAATGATATTAATAATAATCTTTTTTCTATAGATAATTTTGATGCTGCTGACTTATACATCGTTGATGTGTCTGGTGTATATTATATACTTAAACAATATCCACAAAATACACCAAATGTTGGTGGTTCATATTATTTACAATCTGATTGGGCTGTTAGTGCGGATAGTATAAGTTTACAAACATGGATAAATAATGGTATTCTTACCAAAGATCCTAATTTTTATACATCAGTGGATGTCCAAAAAATAGTAGCTGGATCAGAACCGGTAACGTTGAAAATATATCGTGTTAAATTTTCTGATATAAAAGATTTTGATTTTGATCGAGTTGAAACTAGATATAGCGATTTTGAATATGAAATTAATGATAATTTTACTGATACAATTGAACCTAAATTTTATGCTAAAGAACACCGGGTTTTAAATGTTCAGGTAAATAGATTTCCGAAAGAATATATTCAGCGTCAGCCTATATTAGATTTAAATAACGAAATCTATGATCCTAATGAATTTCAATTAGATTTTAATGGTAATATTATTTATACAGATGATACAAAATATCAAACTTTACAAATAACTTTACCAAGAGAATATTACAGAGAAGAAAATTATCTATATCTTGTAGATGGTGATCCTACTAAAGTTATTGATTTTACTCTTAATTCGGATCCTGTAGTATATAATGAACAAGCTGTTTTTGGTACTGCTGGATATACTATTGATGAAATTAAATTATTACCTATCGTTAATATATGGCCAGATGAAAGTACTTGGACAGACATAGTTGGTAGAAAACTTATTTTAAATTCTAATGGTAAGACACTTCCTAACATTAACGCAAAGAGAGATCCTAATCAAAATTATGATGCGAATTATGTTCCTGTAAGTTCTGAATATATTGCTTCGGATGAATTGTTTGAAGTAAGAGGTCTTAATTTAAGTCCTATATGGAGTAAAAATCCATCTATTTGTAAATGGGGATTCCTTAATAGTAATAATTCAGGTGATTATTCATATCGTTTAAATTATGACCTTATAGTTGGTGGTCTTGATAATAGATCTCCAAACATATACAGTAATCTTCAGTATCCATTAAGATTCGCAAGAGACCTTGACTTTTTTTATAGATTTGGGTTAGTAAATAATACTAATTATAAAAATTATTCTCTTCATCTAAAAGATTCATACTTTGATATTGATAAATATTTCTCTACGAGTTTTGATTATTTTGAAGGTTTATTTAAATCTGATCAATTAACTTCAGATGGTATAAAATTGAATCAAAAATATTCTGTATTCCATAGTGGATCAGATATAGTAAATCCTTACACATTATTCAAAGGTATTAAATATAATATTAGTGATGTTAACACAATACAATCGGAAGTATTCCTTAATACAACAACAAATACAAATCAAACCTATATAGAAGATATTTTTACAACAGCTTCTACTAAGTACAACGGATACAGATTCGTTATTGTTATGGGAAGGAAACTTTCTATATTTAATAATAATCCTGGAAGAAACAATGGTAATTTTGGTATTGATATTTACTTGAATGATATATGGAAAAATATTGTTATAAATTTATATTTTGAAACAGATGAAACCTTACAAATAGATGATCCAGCTGTTACAACAACAAGATTTATAAATGCTGAAACATGTATTATTGATAAATGGTATCAGGATCAAGATGTCGCTAGAACGGATTTAAATGGGTTAATTTGGGATAAATTAGAGTTTAAAATTAATGGTCAAAATATAGGCGTAAGACCAAGAGATTTGAGGTTGATTGAATTTATGACAATAATCAATAACTTAAATTATAGACCTGATTTAACTGTGCAAGGAGATACAAGAAATCCTGTTAGTTTTATACATATTTATTCAGATGGTACTAATAAGGTAATGTCTAATGAGAACACAGATTTCTTTATTAGAACAGAACTTCCTACAGAATATTTAGTAAAAGAAAATGGTTATGTCACAACACCTGTTGTGGTTCCGTTGGATATTAATAATAGTTTAATAAATACTATAGTATTAGCTGATAACAAAAACGATCCAACAAAAACTTTAGATGGTGTCCTTGTTGGTATTGTACCTGATCTAAATGCTTACAATGGATATCCTTTTGCTTTCACTATAACAGATGATAATACTGATACAAGACCTATTTATGATTTACAGGAAGGTGTTGATCCTGATATTCATAGATATGGAGGACCTTATGTGCCTATATTTAGAAATGTTGATTTATTTAGACCTTTGAACTATATTGGTATTAATTATACCAATCCTTTAAGTACTGGTAATTATAAATTTTATGATCCAAGAAATTCCGGAACTTTATCAACGACAACTATTCAAACTTTCGGTTTTATTAGTGAATTGATATTTTCAAAAGTAAATTTAGCTGGTAGTATATTAAAACTTAACGACCCATCTTCTAACTATCATAGTGTATTTCCAATGGTAGATGAATGTGGATATTCTTATATTCCAAAATATATCTTCCAAAGTAATTGGGATATTGAATTTTATTTGGAATCTAAAAAAAGAATATTAACGCAAAATCAATATCCTACACAATCTGGGTATTCTGTATATTTTAGTGGTAATAATGATAAAATTATTATCCCTGATATGGATAAATTTAATTATTATATTGATGGTTTCCAAGATGGTAATATTCAAGTATTTGATCAGAATACATTGTATAGTGGTTGGCAACCAGGTTCATCAGCAGATTTAACAAACGTTGCCTTTGATCAGGATGCTAGTGATGGGCTAGCAAGGCGTGGTACTGAAGATAATAGAACCTTATCAGACTTCATTTACGGACCATATACAGATCTCAGTCCAGGTACTTATACAATTACTTATAGGATAAAGATAGAACTTGATCCTACTATTTCTTTAGATGAAACACAAACATTATTTACACTTGATGTTTCAGAAAATTATGGTGGACATATAATTACTACTGAAATAATAACCGGTGCCGAAGTTCCTGAATATGGTACTTATAATGATTACACATTAACATTTGATAATCTTACATTCCTCAATAGAGCTGAATTTAGAATAGCTGTGAATTATCCTCCGGCTCCATTAGGCAAAAACGGTAATGTAATCTATTGTGATTATATTACTTCTCAACGTGAAGAGATAATTATTCCTGTACAGTTTTATCAAAATCCTTCTGTTTCTGGTATTAATATACCGATTGCTAATTTATTAGTTCCTGCAATGTATTATCGTTTTTATTATACAGGAACATCAATGACGATAACAGGAACAAATGTATACCAATATAATACATTAGCAACATTAATAGGTTCATCCTCTAGAACGGATTCAACATCTACATTTGCAACATCTTTGGTTTATCTACCAATATCATATTACCCAAGTTTACTACTTGGTGGTTTTGTTAAATATATTGGAAGTGGTACTATCACACAATTACAAATAGAAGAGGCGACTCCTTATGTTGATATTAATTTTAATGATTTTAGTGTAGGACAAGGATTCTGTTTACAAATGAAAAAAGATACGGATGATAGTTATGCAAAAATAGAAATAGATAATATTACTTCTGTTAATGATCTTGTTACTAGATTACGTGTTATACTTACTAATACATCTCTTCCAGGACAAACATCTGTTACAAACAGAGCAAGTCTTTTTAGTACACAAGGTAATAGTATTTATAATGTTACAGCAGTTGATACATCTTTAGATAATGCTAAGATTAAAATACATCTTATTGATCAAATAAATCCAATAACAGATTATAATTTTAAAATTCTTCCTAAGAAAACAAATACCTCTCAAATTGATTATGATTATGTTTATAAAGATTATCAAGTAGTTCCTAACTTCTTTAATTCAAGAATAAAAATAAGAGGTTTCTTTAGTAAACCTTTAAGTTTTATTATAACACCTGTAAATTTTTCTGCTATAAATATTTTAGTGAATACTATAAACACAACCAATAATAATCCATTATTGGTTAATGATATTATCAAACAAATTAATAATCAATTATCAGGGAAACCTTTTATAGCTTCACTTACTACAAGTACAACTGATTATTTTGAATTTTACATTACATCAAATTCTAATGGCTCATATTATAATTTCACAATAGCAGCTAACAATGTTAAATCTTATGTGAAAACGGTAAAAATGATTGGAAGACCAGCAACAATATTAGTTCATAGAATACTTAAACCTGTGCGAAATGGTCACTTTGCTAATATAAGATTTGATTATTTAAGACCTATACGTAATGGTATATTAAAACCTGTTATTATAAAACCTAAACAAGTTGTTTTATTCTCACAACCAGTGCTTATTCCAAGAGTTGGATTCTTGAGTTCAAGTAAAATTGATGCGTTAATAGCACAACAAACAGCTGCTGTTACAGCACAACAAGCTGCTATAAATGCACTTAATTTTAATACACCAAGTAACATTGTTTCTGTACAGGAGAAATCTGTAGCTACAATAGCTATAGAGATGGATACAACACTTATAAATGAAGTAGTTGGTGGTAAACATATAAATCTACAAAAATCAAAAGTAGGATATACAAACTCATTTACTATTGAATTTTGGGTATTAGTTAATGGCTGGATAAATACTAGTGAAACAATAATGTATAAAGGTCTTGATGGTGTAGATTCTTGGACAGAAAGTACATTATATAATTCACCTAATTTCTCTTGGGTTATCGGAAGAGATAGTAATAACGATAGATTATCTTTTAGAACATGTCAAATAAAACCGGCTTTACTGAAAAGTTTAACCACATATAAACCTTATCAACATTATTTCTTGGGGCAAATAATTTTATTTAATAATGTATTTTATGATGTTGTTGTTATTAACATACAACCTACTAGTAGTTTCTCAGCAATACCTTCTTCAAGTATTAAACAGAAATTATATACTGATGTTGTAGATGTTCATACCTTAACATCAACTAAAGATATAAGTGATCAGAATTGGCATCATGTAGCATTTACTTTAGATGGTGATCTTAATCAAAAAACTATTTATATAGATGGTACAATCGATACACAATATAAAAATGATGATCCTTTATTAACAAATATAAGAACATCAATGACCGGATCTGTTGATAATATAGATCTTGATAACTGGAATATTTTGATAGGTACTGATTCTATAGTAAACAATGGTTTAAGAAACTTCTTGGGTTCTATAGATGAAATAAGGATATGGAATTATTCAAGAAGTGCTGATAATATCTATAATAATTTTCGTTTATTATTGACAAAATCATCTTATTTAGATCCTCAAAAATCTTTAATATTCTATCTTAGACTTGATGAAGGTAAAGGTGTAAATACATTTTCTGATATTATGACTTGGGACCCAGATGTACAGCGTGGATGGCTAGTTAATAATATTGACAGATATCAAATTACTTCTAAACTCACACAGAATGATGGTAAAAATGAAAATATTACAAACGATATTAGTGTTAGGCAATTTGTTAATTCTTGGGACCTTCCTGATGGTACAACATCTATTCCATCTAGTCGCCAAATATTGATCAATGATACTAATATAGAATGGGTATTATCTGGTGCTGATATACAAGGATTATCTGATGAAAGATATACATCACCTATTCCTCCAGCATCTACTACACAACAGATTATCTCTTTAGCTAAAGTTATTGTACCTAAGAGTAAATTTGTTGTTAAACAAGCCCCTACACCTATACCATCACCTATTCCAACTGTATCACCAGATGTTATTCAAACATTTGCTGTGTTTACGAAGCATTTGCAATTCTCTATACAGAAACCAAATACAGTGGCACCAACAATTACAGCTCAACCTCAAGTCGATGATAACCCATTCCGAATATTTGGTCTTGTGAATGTTAATAAACCTATTCAAAGTTGGTATACGAAGAAAACACAAGAGGTAACAATGATAAATACGAGAACTTTAGCTGGTATTCAGCAAGTTTTTCAATCAATCTATAATCCTTATAAAAATTAACTAATGTTATGAAAAAGAATTTTATAACCAGGGAAACAACACTAGAACCTATCAAAGGAACTTTTAATATGAGAGAACTTAAATTCTTTTATGGTTCAAAAATAATGGAGATTGAAGATGTTATGACTATTGATGAAAATGATATTCAATGGATCGAGTCAGCAACAAATACTCAAGGTTTAGGTCTTGAGAATCAAAATATGATTCTTAATACAGAACAACTTAAACTTACAAACCATCAAATAACACTTTTTCCTAATCAGTCTGTTACAGAAAAAAGTCAATATACAAAATGGCAACTTGTATTTAATATAGATGTAATGATAAACAAATATTTATTTGCTCAAATAAAAAGAGCTAGAACTTTTGCTGGAATTGATAATACCGATACAACATCTAATGACATTGATATTGCTATACAAGATTATATTACACAAAATGTTAAACCAAGGATTAGATTTTTTACGATTAATTTCTATATAAAATATTATCAAATAGGTACAGCTACTGAAACTGGTGCTATAGCATTACAATTCACACCTATTTTTAGACAATCTCTTATAGAACCATCACCTATAGCTGGTGAAACTACACAACAATTTCAAGCTAGAAGTAAAACATATAAAGATAGTTTACAAATAAAAAATTTTCAAATAACTACAGATTCTCAACAACAAACAGCAACTATGATACTACAACAATCACAGAGTAGCCAAAATTATAAGTTCGATTACTATTATGATGTCGTTTATCAAAAAGCTTAAAACATATAAAATTAAAAAAGGTAAATTCTATAGTTCTGGTTTACATTTGGATATTGTCTTAAAAAATAAAATATCTTTTGAAGTATCTTTTGATGCGTCATGTTTAGAAAGTATACCATTACCTGATAATTATGATATAAACAAAGTATATGGGTTTTCTGATTCTTATTCACATCATAAATATTCGGCCAGGGTTGGTTGGAGATGTGTAGACATTACAGAAGGTAAAATAGAACTTGTTACGTATTGTTATGTAAACGGTATTCGTATTCCAGAATTTACACTTTGTAAAGTGCTACCAGGACAAATAGCAAAAATAACAATAGAAAACACACCATATTCATATAATTTCACTTGTGATAATGGTGATATATTAACATCTAATAAAGTAGTTAAAGACAAAGCTCACAGATGGTTTTTAAAATATAAACTATATCCATATCATGGAGGAACTTATCCTGCACCACATGATATGAAGATAATGATTACTAAAATATGAAAAGAGATAGTTTTAAACAACAGGTTGATGAACTTTTCAGTAAATTTGATGATGAGTATACAAAATCAAGAGCCATGGTTGCTGAAAAATTGTATCCTTTATACATTAAATTAAAAGGTGATATACAGGACATTTATGAAATTCAACCTGAAATGCTTAGTACAAGACAAATAATTTCCGATCAAATGAGTTTCTTTATTGGTAAACTCTTAAAAGTAAATAAGAAGATCCGGGAAGTTGAAAGTAGTAAATTACAAGATTATTTACCGATGAAAAAGGATGGCTATTCCTCTAAAGATATTCAAATGATGATTGATGATGATCTTAAAGAGATTAAAGCTCAGAAGGAAATATTAGAAATACATATTGATTTTTTAAAAGAGTGTAGACGAAATTGTGATCAAATAGGATATGGTATTAAAAACAGAAACGCTATAGCGGTTTATTTATAGTATGAATGAAAATAGTAAAACAGATAAATTAGAAACTCTTATTGATTTTTATTTCTCAGAAAGAAAGATATGGGAAGATAAACTAAAGCCTTTATTTGAGAAAGTTAGAGGTAATGCATATACTTTAATTATCTTACAATCAGATTTCCTTACTATACGTCAGGATGTGTTGGAGGAGATTAATGTTTCTTTGACAGAGTTAGCAAAGTACAACATTCAACTTAAGAAAAAATCTGCTGAACGTATGAAACACTGGGCACATGGTAGTGGCCTAAAATATACAGCTAAAGAATACATAACTCTGATTGAAGGTGATATGACTGATCTTCTTGCCGAAAAAGAGTTGTTAGAATCTCATGTAGAGTTTTTAAGAGACTGTAAAGTAAATTGCGACCAAATTGGTTATTCTATAAAGAATCGTGTAGAACTTCTGAATTATACCAGAGATTAATAATTTCATTTATTAATAGAATAAATATATAAACAAAACAAAATTAATTATTATGAAAAAACTATTATGCTCTATCTTATTTGTATTTATTCTTACTTTAGGTTATTCACAAATCACACCGAACTATTATAACATTTCTTACACAGCAGTATTAAAGGTAAAGAAAAATGATAATATAATTCTGTTTGTTAAAAAACCACAAGAATATCTTCTGTATGTAATATA